>ERZ809074.3233-NODE-3233-length-15736-cov-4.118679_pt1 | contig 15736 bp, 15 predicted proteins | sample MGYA00520795_ERZ809074 | MGnify/ENA primary metagenome ERZ809074 (study PRJEB31570, sample SAMEA3212989) | Homo sapiens | biome: human-gut; feature: human gut; material: fecal | place: Sweden | collected 2011 ...
AGGAGAATATTGAATGGGCTTATTCGGATTCGGAGACAATACCGCGCGGCAGATTAAAAAACTTGAAAAGATAGCCGCAAAGATAGAAGTGTTTGACGGCGTTATGCAGGGCATGAGCGATGAAGCGCTTCAAAACAAAACCGCTGAATTTAAGGCAAGATACGAAAAGGGCGAAACCCTTGACGACCTTTTGCCCGAGGCGTTTGCCGTTGCAAGAGAGGCGGCTTGGCGTGTTCTGGGACAGAAGCCTTTCCACGTACAGCTTTTGGGCGGCATTGTTCTTCATCAGGGCAGAATTGCCGAAATGAAAACGGGTGAGGGCAAGACCCTTACCGCCACACTTCCCGCGTACCTTAACGCCATTGCCGGCAAGGGCGTACACATTGTTACGGTAAACGAATATCTTGCGGGATATCAATCGGAAATGATGAGCAAACTGTTCAATTTCCTGGGTATGAGCGTAGGCAACATCTTTACCGGTATGAGCCGCGAGGACAGACAGGCGGCGTACAGGGCGGATATCACCTACGGAACCAACAGCGAGTTCGGCTTTGACTATCTCCGCGACAATATGGCGGTCCGCAAGGAGGACGTTTCACAGCGGGAACTGTTCTTTGCAATAGTGGATGAGGTGGACAGTATCCTTATAGATGAGGCGAGAACCCCCCTTATTATTTCGGGTATGGGTGAAGAATCCTCGGAAATGTACGTAAAAGCGAACAGCATTGTAAAGAATTTTTCGGGAATAAACGAAAAGGAAAGCAAAGGCAAACTTGAAGAGCCCGACCCTGAATATGAGGCGGAACGCTTAAAGCATGACTTTACACTTGATGAAAAGGCAAGGACCGTTGCTTTAACCGAAACGGGTGTTACAAAGGTTGAAAAGGCGCTTGGAATAGACGATCTTTCCGACCCGAAAAACACCGAACTTGCGCATTATATCAATCAGGCATTAAAGGCAAACTTCCTTTTCAGGCGCGACCGCGACTACGTTGTTACCGACGACGGTCAGGTTAAAATTGTTGATGAGTTTACCGGCCGTATCTTGGAAGGCAGACGATATTCCGAGGGACTTCATCAGGCGATAGAGGCAAAGGAAAACGTTAAAGTGGCGCAGGAAAACCAGACCCTTGCCACAATAACGTATCAGAATTATTTCAGGATGTACCGCAAACTTTCGGGTATGACGGGTACTGCAAAGACCGAGGAAGAGGAGTTTCAGGGCATTTACAGCCTTGACGTTGTATGCGTTCCCACCAATAAGCCGATGATCCGTAAGGACCTTAACGACAGGGTTTATAAAACCGAGGCGGATAAGTTCAATGCGGTTGTTGATGAAGTAATCGAAAGGCACAAAACGGGTCAGCCCATCCTTGTGGGTACGGTCTCGGTTGAAATAAGTGAAAAACTCTCCGATATGCTTAGAAAACGCGGTGTAAAACACGAAGTTCTTAACGCAAAACATCACGCAAAGGAAGCGGAGATAGTTGCACAGGCGGGACGCTTGGGTGCGGTAACAATAGCCACCAATATGGCGGGACGCGGAACGGACATTCTGCTTGGCGGCAACCCCGACTTTATGGCGCGCCGTGACCTTAAAGGTCAGGGATATGAGGACATAAAGGTTGACCTTGCCACCGGACATCAGGCAACGACCGATGAGGAAATAATCGAATTAAGGCAAAAGTATAACGAGCTTTTGGCAAAATATAAAAAACTTACCGATGAAGAGCACGTTAAAGTTGTTGAAACCGGAGGACTTTGCATTATCGGTACGGAGCGCCACGAGAGCCGCCGTATTGACAATCAGTTGCGCGGACGTTCGGGCCGTCAGGGTGACCCGGGTGTAAGCGTATTCTTCATTTCCTTTGAGGACGACCTTATGCGCCTTTTCGGAGGCGACAGGCTTCAGGCCCTTGCGGGACGCGCAATGGGCGGCGAAGATATGATCGAAGCGGGCATTCTTTCAAAAACGATTGAGGGTGCGCAGAAACGCGTTGAAAGTATGAACTTCCAAAGGCGTAAAAACGTTCTTCAATACGACGATGTTATGAATAAACAGCGTGAAGTTATCTATTCAAACCGCCGCAGGGTGCTTGACGGCGAGGATGTTTCCGCGTCCGTTCACGATATGATGAAGAAAGTAATTGCGCGACAGGTTCATGCCTTTACCGCCGACCAGAACAGGGCGGAATGGAACCTTGCGGGTATGACGGAAGAACTTAAACGAATCTGCCTGCCCAGAGAAACGAGCGCTTCAACATTTGAGGACCTTTCAAGAGAGGATATAATCGACAAAGCGGAATCAATGGCGGAAAACCGCTATGAGCAGCGCACCGAAGACCTTAAAAAAGTGGGCGTGGATATCCGCGATATCGAGCGTTTTGCAATGCTCCGCTCGGTTGACCGCCACTGGATGGACCACATTGACGCTATGGACCAGCTTAAACAGGGCATTTCGTTAAGGTCAATGGCACAGCGTGACCCGTTACAGGAATTCACGATGGAAAGTTACGATATGTTTGAGGAGATGAACCGCTGCATACAGGAGGACACCGTCCGCCTTGCGTTCAACATAGCCGTAAACGTACAGATAGAGCAGCCCAAAGCACCGAAAATTACCGGTGAAAGCACCGACGGCAAAGCGCCCTCCGCGCCAAAAAAAGCGGGTCAGGTAACAAGCAAAAAGATAGGCAGAAACGAACCCTGTCCCTGCGGAAGCGGCAAAAAGTATAAAAACTGCTGCGGGCAGGGAAAATAAACCAATAACAAATTAAAGGAAGTGATAAATTTGGTAGAGTTCGAATCATTCAAACAGCGTGCCGCACAGGCGGCGGCTAATATCAAATTGGCAGGTGAATCTCTTTGACCCGGATGGGATGAAAGAGAGAATTGCCGAACTTAACGAAGAAATGGCGGAGCCGGATTTCTGGCTTGACCAGGAAAAAGCGCAAAAGAAAAACAAGGAACTTTCGCACCTTGAAAAGACAGTTAAGGAACTTGACGGTTTCAATTCGTCGCTGGAAGATATTTTGGCGATGATTGAACTTGCAGGCGAAGAGGACGATGCCGATATGGCACAGGAAATCGGTGCGGAACTTGATGACCTTGAATCAAAAATAGAAAAACTCCAACTTGAAACAATGCTTAACGGCGAATATGACGGGAATAACGCCATACTTAACCTTCACCCCGGTGCGGGCGGAACGGAAGCGCAGGACTGGACGGAAATGCTTTTCAGGATGTACCGCAGATACTGTGAAAAAACGGGCTGGACGGTCGAAATTCTTGACTATCTTCCCGGCGACGAGGCGGGAATCAAAAACGTTACCTTTGCCGTAAAGGGCGATAACGCTTACGGTTTCCTTAAAGCGGAAAAGGGCGTTCACCGTATGGTAAGGCTTTCACCCTTTAATGCCAACGATAAGCGCCAGACATCTTTTGCGTCCCTTGACGTTATGCCCGAAATCGAGGACGAGGGCGCAATAGTCATTCCGCCGGAAGATATCGAAATAGAAACACGGCGTTCCACCGGCGCGGGCGGTCAGCACATCAACAAGACCGAATCCGCCATAAGGATTCTGCACAAGCCAACGGGAATAATCGTGCAGTGCCAGCAGGAGCGTTCGCAGATACAGAACCGCGAAACGGCTATGAATATGCTCCGTTCACGGCTTATTGAACTGCGTGAGCGGGAAAGAGAAGAAAAGGAACTTGAACTCCGCGGCGACGTAAAGAAAATAGAGTGGGGCAGTCAGATACGCTCATACGTTTTTCAGCCCTACACTATGGTAAAAGACTTGCGTACCGGCGCGGAAACATCTAATATTCAGGCGGTTATGGACGGCGATATCGATATGTTCATACGCGCCTATCTGGGGAAAAGGGATAAGTAATGAAAAAGGATATCACCTTTTTGCACCGTGCGGCGGGAATCGTTCTCGGGCTTGCACTGTCGGCAGTGTTGCTGTTTACCGCATTCGTCCGCGTGCTTTACAATCGGGATTATTATCTTACTCAGGACGTCCGTTACGGAATCATAAACAAAACGGACCTAAAAAATACCGATGAATACGCGAAAATATACCGCGGAATCATAAACGCGCTTAAAAACAAGGGCTTAAAGGGATATTCGGTTCAGTTTATAGGCGACGAAACCGAGTACTGTTCGCTTTACGTTGACGAGGGCGCACAGGAAACGAAAAAAGAAAGCCAAAATTATTCGTTTTCGTTTTTGCCGCCGGAAAAATTCGTGCACACGGTTGAAAGCATAAAGGGATATACAAATCCCGGCAGTTGGTTTGAGGTGGGTGTTGTTCTGCCCACTACCGTTGACTATAACGTGCGGGTGCATTTTTTTGTTGAAAATATCCGCGTAAGCGCAATAATCGACGGCAGGGAAGTGAATGCCGCGGGCAATGTTACGGTTTCGGAAGCAAGCGGAAAATCCGCAGAAGATTTTACCGAAAATGAAGTGAAACAGGGCAGAGGCGGCTCGCTGAAAATATATATAGACAGGGATATTTTTGAGGAGCCGGAGAAGATAGAAGAAATCCGCGTTTCCTTTGATATGTATTCGCCCGACGAACTGAACGTAAGGTGTCAGTATAAACTTTTCGGCGGAAAAACGGCGGAAGATTCGGCGCGCACCGTCGGCGGCGACTGGGCGGAAGCGTTCACGGCGGAGGAAACCGGGACGCTTAACGCTTTGGGCAAAAAAATAAGCGCGGTAAAAACGGCGGTTATAATTTTTGCCGTTGCGGCGGTTATATTTGCGGCATTCGTTATAGTTAAAGACAGAAAAAAGAGTTTGCCCGGCATAGGCATATATGTTCTTGCCGTTGCCGCGGCTGCGTTTATAGCGGTAAACGTCTTTACCCGCGTAATGCCCATGGAAACGCTTGTAAATGTGTTCAATGCCGCTGCCGATAAAGGGCTGTTTTTGCCTAATATTATGACAAACGAATTTATGCGCGACTACCTTGACGGCACACGCAGATTCTTTGATTTCCTTTGCCTGATTCCCCTGTTTGCGGGATATATAATGATAAGTATATCAAGGCGCAAAAAAGTTGACCCCAACGAGGATTATATGTATCAGTGATGTATTTTGAAAAAGCAAAATTAAAAGCGGAAAACTTAATAAAAAGCGGACACGCTTTGATTCTTGCAATAGAATCTTCCTGCGATGAAACAAGCGCCGCGGTTGTCCGCGACGGCAGAACCGTTTTAAGCAACATTATTTCCACACAGATACCCGTACATAAAATTTATTGCGGCGTTGTGCCGGAAATTGCGTCGCGAAGCCACACTCACGCCCTTGTGCCGGTTGTTCAGGAAGCCCTTGAAAAGGCGGGCGTTGCGTTTTCGGACATTGACGCCGTTGCCGTAACACAGGGACCGGGGCTTATAGGCGCACTGCTTACGGGCGTAAACTACGCAAAGGCACTGGCTTTTGCGCTTGAAGTTCCGCTTGTGGGCGTGCACCATATACAGGGGCACATAAGCAGTAATTTCATTCAGTTCCCCGAACTTGAACCGCCCTTTATCGCACTGGCGGTTTCCGGCGGGCACAGCCATATTCTTAAAGTGAGCGATTACTGCGACTTTTCACTTTTGGGCGCAACGCGGGACGACGCAGCGGGCGAGGTGTTCGACAAAGTTGCCCGCGTACTGGGGTTAGGCTATCCCGGCGGCGTGGAGATAGACAGGCTTGCAAAGTCGGGCAACATAAATGCCTATAAGTTCACTACGCATCTCGAAAAGGAGGACAACTACGATTTTTCGTTCAGCGGAGTTAAAACCGCGGTTATAAACACGGTTCACAATCTTGAACAAAAGGGCGAGGAAATTCCCAAAGCGGATATTGCCGCAAGTTTTCAGGCGTCGGTGGTAAGAATGCTGGCGGATAAAACGATAAAAGCGGCAAAAGATAATAAGTATGATAAAATAGTACTTGCGGGGGGTGTGGCGTCAAACAGCCGCCTCCGGGAAGAGGTTGAACGAATGTGCCGCAAGGCGCAGATGTCACTCTTTTATCCCGAACCCGTGCTTTGCACCGATAACGGTGCAATGATCGGCGCGGCGGGATTCTATACGTTAATGCACGGAAAGATTTCGGATTTAACGCTTAACGCGTTCGCCACCGGAAATCTTGACGAATTTTATGAAGTATAATTTTAAGGAGAGGAATATGAAAAAACCTTATTATATTACCACACCCATATATTATCCGAGCAGCAATCTGCATATCGGGCACTGCTATTGCTCCGTTGCGGCGGATTCCATTGCAAGATTCAAAAAATTGCAGGGCTATGACGTTTATTTTCTTACCGGTACCGACGAACATGGGCAGAAGATAGAGCGCAAAGCGGAAGAAGCCGGTACTACCCCAAAAGAATATGTAGATAAAATAGTAGCCGCCACAAAGGATTTGTGGAAGCTTATGGACGTTGAGTATGACGGCTTTATCCGCACCACCGACGATTATCACGTAAAAGCGGTGCAGAAGATTTTTAAGGAACTTTATGACCGCGGCGATATATACAAAGGCGAATACAAGGGCTGGTACTGTACGCCCTGCGAAAGTTTCTTTACCGAAACCCAGCTTAAAGACGGCAAATGTCCCGACTGCGGCAGAGAGGTTGAACTTACAAGCGAAGAGTGTTATTTCTTCCGTTTAAGCAAGTATCAGGACAGGCTTACCGAATACATCGAAACCCATCCGGAATTCATTCAGCCGGCATTCAGGGCAAAAGAGATGATAAACAACTTCCTTAAACCGGGGCTTGAAGACCTGTGCGTTTCAAGAACGAGCATAAAATGGGGCATTCCCGTTGATTTTGACCCCGACCACGTTGTTTACGTCTGGCTTGACGCGCTGACAAACTATATAACAAAATTAGGCTACACAACCGAAAATCACGAACTTTTTGATAAATTCTGGCCTGCGGATTTACACCTTGTGGGCAAGGAAATTATCAGGTTCCACACAATCATCTGGCCCGCAATGCTTATGGCGCTTGACTTACCGTTGCCCAAACAGGTGTTCGGTCACGGCTGGCTTGTTTTTGACGGCGAAAAGATGAGTAAATCCCGCGGAAACGTTGTTGACCCGGTTGTGCTTTGCGATCGCTACGGCGTTGACGCAATAAGATATTTTCTTATGAGGGAAATGCCCTTGGGCTCTGACGGCAACTTTTCAAACGAAGCACTGTTTAACAGGATAAACTCCGACCTTGCAAACGATTTGGGCAACCTTATAAGCCGCACCGCCGCGATGATTGAAAAGTATTTCGGCGGAATCCTGCCCGAAAACTGCGAGGCGGGCGAGTTTGACAAAGACCTTAAAGCCGTTGCGCTTAATGCTGTTAAGGAATATGAAAACAAAATGGAATCCTTGCAGATTTCGGTTGCGCTTACGGAAGTTTGGAAACTTGTTTCAAGGTGCAATAAATACATCGACGAAACGACCCCGTGGGTGCTTGCAAAGGACGAGAGCAAAAAGAACAGGCTCGGCACGGTAATGTACAATCTTGCAGAGTGCCTGCGCATTATAAGCGTGCTTATTTCACCCGTTATGACAAAAACTCCCCTTGCAATAAAGGATTGTTTTGCCTTTAATGACGACGTCCTTACCCTTGAAAGCACAAAGACTTTCGGTTTGGCAGAATCGGGCGTTAAAATTACAAAACCGCCCGTGCTTTTCCCCAGAATAGACGTTGAGGCTGAACTTAAAGCCAACGAAAGCAAAAAGGAAGAGAAAAAAGAAGAAAAAAACGAAGAGCCGAAAGCTGAGCAGATTGCAATTGACGATTTTGCAAAAGTGCAATTGCTTACTGCAAAGGTGCTTACCTGCGAGAAACTTGAAAACAGCGACAAACTGCTTAAAATGACTCTTGACGACGGAACCCGCACCCGCACGGTGGTTTCCGGCATTGCAAAGCACTATTCGCCCGAAGAAATGCTTAATAAAACCGTTGTGCTTGTGGCAAACCTTAAACCCGCAAAACTCCGCGGAGTGCTTTCCGAGGGGATGATCCTCTGCGCCGAGGACGAAAACGGAAATCTTTCGCTTGTTTCGCCCGAAAAGCCGTTCGGCGCGGGACTGGAAGTAAGATGACAAAGTTTATTGACGTTCACTGCCACTTTGAGGACGCGCGTTTTGATTCCGACAGGGATGAAATTCTTGCCGCTCTGCCCAAAAAAGGCGTCGGCGCGATAATTGACGCGGGCTGTACTGTTAAAGACAGCGAATTTGTAAAAAACCTTGCGCAGAAGTATGATTTTATGTACTTTTGCGCGGGGATTCACCCCGAAAACGCAAACGAGTACAGCTTTGATGTGCAAAATGAGCTTAATGCACTCTATGCCCATCCGAAATGTGTGGGCGCAGGCGAAATCGGGCTTGATTTTCATTACGCTGACAATCCGCCTGAAAAAGTGCAGAAAGATGCGTTTGCAATGCAGATTTCAGCCGCAAAAAAAGCAAATCTTCCGGCGGTAATTCACTGTCGCGATGCAATCGGTCCAATGCTTGAAATGCTTAAAAGTGAAAACGTTACCAGCGGTGTTATGCACTGCTTTTCCGAAAGCCGCGAAACTGCAAAATTTTGCCTTGACCGGGGACTTTATTTCTCTTTCGGCGGAACGACAACTTTCAAAAATGCAAGAAGAGTAATTGAGAATTTGGAATATTTGCCCAAAGACAGAGTTTTGCTTGAAACCGATTCGCCGTATCTTGCGCCCGAACCTCTGCGCGGAACAAGAAACGATTCGTCAAATATCAGGTTTATAATAGACCGTATAGCGGATATCTGGAAAACCGATCCTGACGATGTGGCATCGGTAACAAGTGCCAATGCATTGCGGCTTTTTACCAAAATATCGAATTTTGACGAATAAATTTTGTTGACACGTTCCCTATTTTCTGATATAATGCATTCGTTACAAGTCAATATTGTACGGAGAGATGTCCGAGTGGTTTATGGAGCTGGTCTTGAAAACCAGTGATACCGAAAGGTACCGTAGGTTCGAATCCTATTCTCTCCGCCAAATATTCGGAGACATACCCAAGTTGGCCGAAGGGGCGCCCCTGCTAAGGGTGTAGGTCGGGAGTTACCGGCGCGAGAGTTCAAATCTCTCTGTCTCCGCCATAATTAGAGGACGAAAAAGATATCCTCTCGAAAAACCCCGATTTTGTCGGGGTTTTTTGCTACCCAAAAGCCGTTTTTTAATTTTCAGAAATGAAGATGTAAAAACGGCTTTTTCCCTTTGCGGAAGGTTTTGAACCCACGAAAACAGAATAGCGAATCAATCAGGCAGATAGAACGAAAGAACTATCTGCCTTTTTCTTTTGCCCAAATTTCAGAAAGGAGTGTTTACAGCATGAAAGAAAAGACTGACCTTGCCTCTGTCAAATCAGTTGCCGTCTCTTTGCTCATGACGGACTACCACAAAACGAAAATGTCCCCTGTCGTTATTCAGCATCCGTTCACGAATACGGGAATCGTGCAGGCGGAAAAAGACGGCATCGTGCAGCTTGTGGATATTACGAAAAGCGATGCAGATTTCAGAAGCTGGCAAACCCGGATGCGTGGGCTGATCGAAAAAGCGGACAATCCGTATCTCATCTATATGATGTGCAACAAGCCGTATGGTCTGACCTTTCTGAAATTTGCAATGCCACACCTCTCCCGTGAGGACTTTTCAAAAATACTCTCGGATGCATGGATACGCTCCGAGAACCCGAACAGCGATCCCAACCTATCGAAAGCAAAACTGCTCACAATGTTCCGTGCGGCCGACACCGCAATCCTCATGGACGATAAAGAACGGGCGGAGCTTGCCGGCTTGGATGATACCGTCACGATCTACCGAGGGCTGACATCACATAACGCAAAGAACATCAGAGCGATGTCGTGGACACTGAACTACGATACGGCATCATGGTTTGCCCACCGCTTCGATGAGGACGGAACGGTATACGAGGCAAGCATCGACAAATCGAATATCCTCGCTCTGTTTAACGGCAGAAACGAATCCGAGATCATCGTTGATCCGAAACACCTCATGGACATTACCGAAGCGGAAGAACCCGTTGCCGGTATGAGCATTACACAATAAAAATTACGAAAGGAGTGATACGGTATGATTTTTTCGGAAAATCCCTACGACAGATCAATAGAACGGCTTATGACACAGATTCCGAACTTCAAGCCGAGAGGCGGCGGTCTGTTTTTCAGTAAGCTGAAACTGACCAAGCAGTCCTGCTCCTGCACCCTTTGCCCGAACTATAAAAAGAAGACCGGCTGTACCGTCAAGCATTGCCCCTGCATTGATGAGCGAATCACGGTCGGTGCCGCATCCATGCGTGAGATTTTGAAAGAACTTATGCTGACGGTCAAAGAACCGCATTTTCAAAGCAGACTGCAACCATATATATACGAAAAGGAGTTTCATCCGATGGAATTTAAGAATCCGAAACACCGTGCCGTCTTTTACGAGGCGGTCAGAAAATTAGACCGTGGCGATAACGCTCTGATGTCCGCTATCTATCTCTTGACGGCAGACCATAAGCTGTGGAATACGGCAAAAAGATATGTGTCCCGAAACGATATCCGCTTTGACGGATTGAAACCGAAAACTTTTACAGAAGAATCATATACCCTTTTCTGCTGTGCGAAGGATCTGTTTCTCGGCACAAAGCACATTACGGTCAGCGACCTTGCGGATAAGGAACTCATCGCACCGAAGACCTTCCTGCTCGTTTGCAACGCCATGAGCATCCGCCGTTACGGTGTCGGTGCTATCAGATATGACGAAAAGGACGGTGAAAGCAAATGACCACCATCAAAGCCGTACTCAAGCGAGGCGATAAAACCGTATCGGTAGATTTTCCCTGCCGAGAAAATGACTTACTCGAAAAACTGCAGCAGATCGATGCGGAAAGTAGTCTGCTGCCGACCATTGTAATCGACAAGATTACAATGCCGACCTGCTTCGGATATTTTGAGGGAAAGAGAATAAACCTTGACGAACTGAACTATCTTGCCAAACGGATGGACAGCTTTGATGAAAAGGAAATGAGCCGTTTCTATGAGGCGGTCATACGGCACAAACGGGATGCCCGACATCGGGGCTGACGGAATGTATCAGAACGCAACCGAAAAAGGCACGATTGACACCATCCCCGAAACACCCGGACTTGCCGTATGGCAAAGCGGACACATCGGTATTTATATCGGCGGCGGAAAGGTTATCCATGCGGCAAATACAAAGGACGGTGTGATTCTGTCCGAACTGTCGCAGTGCGGATTTACACACTGGCTGAAAATACCGTATATCACCTATATCGAAGAAACGGAGTGAATGCCCAATGACAACAGAAAGAAAAAACGAACTCTACGAAAAAATGTTTTCGTGGATATATGAACACCTTGAGAGAAGCGAGGATCTGTACCTTACCTTCCATGACCAAATCGGCATGACACGGGAGGAAATGAACGACCACAGCATCGAAAGTCTCGACAAATTCTTTACACCGACCGTTTTATTCAAAGACAAGGTCAAAAAATGCTATGAGCAGTACCGAGATAAATGGTTAACGCTCACACCCGGACAACTGATCGAAAATGCCGAAGAACTCTATGCCGTAACGCATATGACCAAGATGGCAATCAAAGGCAATATCTCTTCCGATACCGCAGAATATATGCTCCGCTTTGTCAATCCGCTTGAAGTCATGGCAGACGAATGGATCAGGTGCAAAGGCAGCGGTACATTGGTGCCGGAGGACGATGTGGAATTCGTCCTTGCCGACACCCTTGACACACACGATGCCGAACAGGACTATCTGTTGGAGCCGGAGTATCAGGATTCCGATGAAGACGAAGTTCCGACCGTTTCCATGTAAGGCGGTGAGCAAATGAGATACCGTGGATTTAATATCAACTGCACACCGTCAGATAACGATGTATTGTGCGAGGTGTTTGCCGGAAACGATGACCTCTGCGAAAACCTGCTGTATGAATTTACCCTATACCCGAAAATAAACATCTCGGACGATTCCAAAGAATCGGTTGAAAACGCTGTGATCGAATATATCAACGAATACTATGATACCATCGTTGAAAGACAGGATGAGGACATCTCCAACCGAAACGCCGACCTGCTCGGCAGAACGGTTTGTTGGATTGGTGAATTCCAATCGGGCGAAGAACTGTATGATACGCTCACCGAAAATATAGGGCTTACCGATGACGAAATACGGGAGCTTGGATTTACATCCCTTGCTCCGTACTTTGACCGTGACGGTTACGCACAGACCATTGCCGAATATATGATTGACAACGGAACCGAATTCACCCATACGGGCAATTGGCATTTTGATTTTTCCGAAATCAATAAAACCTTCGGTGTCAGTCTGCCATCGGACACAGAAATGCTCAAAGCCATCGTGGATGAGTTTGACCGAAACATCGTTGCAGACATCGATACGACCGAGGATTTCGACCTTGACTTTTATTTGAAATACTGCCCGAACTATGAGGGCGAAGCAATGACACATTCTATGTGAGGAAGGAATTGCAATATGAACAAACAGAAACTGAAAAAACTTGCCGACTATGCCGTGTTCGAGGGAACGCAGTATTCCGAGGACGGCAGATGGTCGGTCTCCTATGACGAACTGTTCTACCACTTCGGCGTGGATATTAATGACACAAATCAAAACGGCAAAGAGCTTGCGGAGGAACTGCGAAAGCGAGAAGAAATCTGCGAACTCATTATGACCGAGGATGCGATTGAGATGACCTACCACATGGAATACTGTGAGAGCTGTCAGAACGATCCCGCCTCGGTTCTTTCCGTCTTGGGATGCAATATCTATGACGAGCATACTGAAAGCAATAGTGAAAAGCCGAGTGATACCGTCATAAATGCTCCGCTTGTTCGCAAACAGGAAGAAGCATATACCCGACCTTGTGCCATCAAAAAAGTAGTCGAGCTTTCAGCAAAAGCATTTGATGTGTTTTTGAAAAACCTGTTGGACGATTACGAATTCTTGGATGAATTCAACCGTGAGGGATACACCTATGAAAACGAAATCACACCGTGCATCATGGTACTCGGCAAAGGAAGCGATGACGGCGTATGTGTGGACACCTCCGGTTGCAGCTATGCCCGGTTCAGTGCCTATATTCCTCATGCACGGCAGATCGTGGAACCGATCATGGCCGAGCAGAATATTGAAGCCGAAGAACCCGGACCGGTTCAGAGTATGTGAGGTGAAACGAAATGGCACACGGAAAAATAAAGTCGGTTCACGGAATCTATAAGAAACACGGTCGGGATGCCTTTCTCGAAGCGGCGGAATATTATTCCGACCATGTCAATCACAGCAGCATCGACAAAACCATTGACGAAATGGAATCCCGTTGGTATGACTCCTCCCATACACTTACCGAAGCGGAAAAGATGGTCGAGGACTACAACAACGGGCTGACCGTTCTCAACGACCAAAGTCTTGCCGCAACAGATACCGGAATCGGAATGGCAATGTAACAAATTTGTGAAATCTTCTTTTTCATGCATTCACCGCCGTATAACCTATTGACTTTTGCGGGAAAATAGGTTATAATACCGACATCAACTCCAAAGAAATGGCGGTGGGTGTATGAGCAGTATCGCAGAACAGATTGCGGCTCTTGAAAAGGAACTTGAAAACTGTCCCGGCGGATACATTTCCCGAAAGGTCATAAGCGGTAAAGAACGCTTCTATCTGCAATGGACAGAGGACGGAAAAGTCAAGAGCAAATATATCAAGGCGGATGAGCTTTCAAAGGTTCGTGCCTCGATTGACCGTCGCCGTGAGCTTCAGGAAAAGCTGAAAGAACTGAAAGCAACCCCCGAAGGAATAAAAACCGATAATCTCAAACGAAAGGCGGTGCGGAATATGCAAAACATTACGGGAACACTGATGTCGGAGGACACCCCGATAGCAACTGTAAAAAACGGTGTCATTACCGATGCGGATGAAACACTCCTTCCTCTGTATCTGAAACGGACAAAGGATATGGAAGGATGGCTTGCTTCCCGTGCAATCGACACCCACAGAACAAACTCACGCTTACTAAAAAAAGCACTCCGCCTTCGCACGACCGATGATGTCAGCACAGCCCTTGCGGTCAATGCCGCCACGGTGACAGACCGCTATTGGTTTAAGCCGGAGGGTTCGACTGCGACCTATGAGGATATACGCTTCAAGGAAAACTACTTCGCCGAGCTTGCTCTGCGTGGTGATCCCGACAGTTTCTCACGAAAGCCGTCAAGAACTCCTGAACTTACCAATACGGGCAGCTTCGAGAAATGTTGGAAGCTCATAGACGGCAAATGGTGGATGTACAAAAGTGGAAACAGTGAGGAACTGTTTTCCGAACTGTTTATCTGCAAGCTCGGTGAAAAGCTCGGACTGCCGATGGCACACTACGAGCTTGACGGAAAGTATATTCGCTCCGTAGATTTCACGGAAGGTGCTGCGGTAAACTTTGAGTCGATGCGTTCCCTTGCGGATGACGATGAGTATTACGAAAACTGCTTTGCTGTCCTGTATGACATCTCCCCGGAAATCGCACGGCAATACCTTCGGCTTATATGGTTTGATTCGCTCTGCTACAATATGGACAGACATACCGAGAACTTCGGTCTGCTGCGGGACACGAAAACGGGAAAAATCCTTTCGCTCGCCCCGAACTACGATAACAACATAGCCCTTATTGCAAAGGGGTACCCGAGTGATGTGAGCAGAACCCATGATGGACTTATCCGGTTTTTCCGTGAACTGATGCAGAGCAATGAAACAGCCCATGAGATGATGAGGACAACAAATCTGCCGACTGTCACCGAAAGTATGATTGACGAATGCATGGATGAAATACCGATAGAGGTTGACCGTGATTATCTCCGCAACTTTATTCTGAACGGACAGACGGTCATTCGTGAAATCATTGAAGCGGACGAAGGACTTACCGAAGACGATGACGGCTCCATAGGCATGATGCTGTAAACAAAATATTCTACCGCAGGCGGTACCGATAAAACGGTGCCGTCTTTTTTTATCGACAAGGAGGAAACGAAATGAAAAAAGCAACGATCACCATTTCCTACGATGAGGAAAAACTCTCTGCGCTGAATATGTATGGTCGGCAGTTGCTATTTCGGGAGACGGTAGCACAATATCTAACTCATATATATACGGTGCAAGAAACAATGTTTATATAGGAAACGGAAATGTAAGCCTTGATAACTGTGTACTGGAATGCGGTGCACTTGCCAATATGCAGATAATCAGCAATGAGCAAAGCACGGTATCATTCAAGGATTTAACTACCGTTCAGTATCTTGCGACCGATGAATTCGGTGTTGGTAATAAAATGCTTGGCGGTGCTGTTCTGATGGGTTCCGGTGATAAGGATGCTATGGCAACGGAGCAGAACCCGAGTATCATCGTTTCCGGCAAATTTGCACAATATAACTGGGTAAGTAGTGCAGACAAAGATATAATCACCGGAAGCACGCAAAAAAGCATTATCAATCTTGCGCTCGGACAAAGTGTATATTCACATAACGGATATGTAAATATGGGTATTGTATGTTTGAATAACAATACATTGGATATCACGGGATTACCTCAAGGTTATTCAAAGAGCAGTGTATCGTTTGCCGGCAGTAGCGGACA
>ERZ809074.3236-NODE-3236-length-15717-cov-20.263504_pt1 | contig 15717 bp, 13 predicted proteins | sample MGYA00520795_ERZ809074 | MGnify/ENA primary metagenome ERZ809074 (study PRJEB31570, sample SAMEA3212989) | Homo sapiens | biome: human-gut; feature: human gut; material: fecal | place: Sweden | collected 2011 ...
AGGAGGCCGCTGCCGAGGCCGAGACCACCGAGGCTGCTGAGTAAATAGCTCGCCGCGGAATCGCTCGCATTCATGGCATAAGGGCCGTGCATCCATTTGGGTGCGCGGCCCTTTTCTATTTGATGCAAAACCTGCCAAAATGAACCTGTCACTTTTTGGCAGGTTATCGTTAGGGGGGTTGCGTGGACACGACGACGCTTCATGGGCACGCCCGCGCGGCAGCAAAGAAACGAGCGCTCGATGCGGCATTTTTTAGGAAGGGCATTGCCGTCGCGGCGCTATCGAGCTGCATGTACGCGTTGTATACGGCGTTTGTTACCGCCGGCCAGCTCTTTGGCGTCTGGGCAGATTGGTTTGGCACGCTTGACCCCGCCTGCCTGCTCGTTGTGTTTATCCTGCCCACCATTGCCTCGGGTATCAACGACGCGCTCAGCGCCGTCTGGGCAACAGGTTTTACCGCCAAACAGGGAAAGATTGCCGACCTCGGCCGTTGCATCGCCTCGAAGCCCGCATCATAGTCATCGCGGCCGCTGCCCTCGGCGGACCCATCGCCTCTGCTGCCTATGTGATCGCGCTCTCGCAGGCGGGGACCCTTGCCGTGCCCATTGCGGCGCTCAATCCCGCAATGGGCGCGATTCTTGCTCGCATCTATTACAGGCAGCCGCTCGGCCCCCGCGTCGGTGTCGGCATCGGCATCTGCGTGATTGCTGGCGCCATGATCGGCGGCGCCGGGCTTGGCGGTCAGCCGGCGCCCGGTATGGCCCTCGGCTTGGGGCTGGCATTGCTTGCCGCACTGTGCTGGGGCGTCGAGGGCTGCGTGGGCGGTCGCGCCACCTGCATGATCGACCCCCAGATCGCCATCAACATCCGCCAGCTCGTCTCTGGCCTCGGAAATCTGTGCCTGGTATTGCCCGTTCTTACGCTGGCGTGCGGCGAGCCCCTGGGGCAGAGCTACGCCTATGTCGCCCACGCGCTCACGGACGGCTCCTCGATCGCCTTTTTCGCGTGCTCGGGTTTTGCCGCCTATTTTTCGTTTATGAGCTGGTATCGCGCGAACGCTATGTGCGGCACGGCGTTGGGCATGGCCATCAACGGCACCTATACCTTTACGGCGCCGCTGCTCACGTGGGTCATTGTCGGCTTGGTTTTGGGCTTTGACGGCTATGCGTTGCCATCGGTTGCCTGGATTGCGGCGGTCGTCAACTTGCTGGGCATCTGTCTTATCGCCGTGAATCCCTTGGATGCGTTTAAAAAAGTCGGAGGATCGGATGCTGCCGCTTAACTATGCAATGCTCAAATACTTTACCCGTCACGGCGAGGCCTGCGTTGATGACGTTATGGCAGAGCTTGCGCCCGAATACGCGTCATTTGCCGCATTCACCAAGCCGCGTATGCAAGAGGCTCTCATGACCGCGCATAAAAACGGCCTGATCGACGAAGTCCGCTATGATTTGGATGACAATGACGAGCTCCGTGTTTTCTATCGGGCGGACCGTGCCCAGCAAAGGACCATCAACGCCTATCTGGGCTCATGACCGACCTTAATAAACCCGTCCCAAATTGGCAGGCTGTCGTAGTTATTACGTGGTCGAGCGTGTCGACCACATAGGTGGCGCCTTGTTTGGCTAAAGTACAATTATCTGTGTTTAACTCGCCCATGGTTTCATACCGCGGGCGATGGCCAAAAAGGAAAACCACATGGGATTCATGTCAAAGCTGCTGTCCTTTGGATCTGATAAGGACCTCAAGCGCTACTACAAGATCGTCGACAAGATTAACGGTCTTGAGCCCCAGTTTGAGAAGATGACCGAGGAGGAACTCCGCGCCCAGACCGATAAGTTCCGCGAGCGATACGCCAACGGCGAGTCGCTCGACGATATGCTCCCTGAGGCTTTTGCCACCGTGCGCGAGGCTTCAAAGCGCATCACGGGCATGCGTCACTTTGACGTACAGCTCATCGGCGCCATGGCGCTTCATGAGGGCCACATCGCCGAGATGAAGACCGGCGAGGGCAAGACGCTCGTCTCTACGCTGGCCGGCTACCTCAATGCCATCTCCGGCAAGGGCGTGCACGTCGTTACCGTCAATGACTACCTGGCAAAACGCGACTCCGAGTGGATGGGCCGTATCTATAAGTATTTGGGTATGACCGTCGGCCTGCTGCAGAACAACATGCCGCTCGAGCTTAAGCGCCCGGCCTACCAGGCCGATGTCACCTATGGCACCAACTCCGAGTTTGGCTTCGATTACCTGCGCGACAACATGGTCACTCGCCCCGAGCAGCGTGTTCAGCGCGGTCACAACTACGCCATCGTCGACGAGGTCGACTCCATCCTGATCGATGAGGCCAGAACGCCGCTCATCATCTCGGGCGCCGGCACCAAGTCCGCCAGTACCTACAAGGATTTTGCGCGTGCCGTGCGCGGCCTCGAGCGCGGCGAGGACGTGTCGCATGACATGCTCACCGCTACCGAGGACGTGGAGCCCACGGGCGACTATGTTATGGACGAGGCCAAGCACACCATCGCCGCCACCGAGCGCGGCCTTAAGAAAATCGAGCGCCGCCTGGGCATCGAGGACATCTATGCCGACCTTTCGGGCCAGCTGGTCAACCACCTGCAGCAGGCGCTGAAGGCCCAGTACATGTTCCACCGCGACAAGCAATACGTGGTCACGAACGGCGAGGTCAAGATCGTCGACGAGTTCACCGGCCGCATCATGGAGGGCCGCCGCTATTCCGAGGGCCTGCACCAGGCCATCGAGGCTAAAGAGGGCGTGCTCGTGCGCGAGGAGAACCAGACGCTGGCAACCATCACCCTGCAGAACTACTTCCGTCTGTATGACAAGCTCTCCGGCATGACCGGTACGGCGCTCACCGAGGACGCCGAGTTCCGCGAGATCTACAAGCTGCCCGTCGAGGTCATTCCCCCCAACAGGCCCGTGCAGCGTGTTGACCACGAGGACCTGGTGTACCGCACCATCCAGGCTAAATACAACGCCGTTGCCGACGACGTTGAGCGTCGTCACGCCAAGGGCCAGCCGGTCCTGGTGGGCACCGTCTCCATCGAGAGCTCCGAGAAGCTGTCCGCCGCCCTCACTAAGCGCGGTATCGCGCACGAGGTCCTCAACGCCAAGCACCACGAGCGCGAGGCCCATATCGTTGCCCAGGCTGGTCGCTATGGCGCCGTGACCATCGCTACCAACATGGCCGGCCGTGGTACCGACATCTTGCTGGGCGGCAACCCCGACGAGCTGGTGCGCGAGCGCCTGGAGTACGCGGGCTTGACCATGGAGGACGTGACCCCCGAGCAACTCGAGCAGTTCAACGCCGAGGCTAAGGAGACCTGCAAGGCCGAGCGCGAGCGCGTGCTTGCCGCCGGCGGCCTGACCGTTATCGGCACCGAGCGCCATGAGTCCCGTCGTATCGACAACCAGCTGCGCGGCCGCTCCGGCCGTCAGGGCGATCCGGGCGAGACCCAGTTCTACCTGTCGCTCGAGGACGACCTCATGCGCCTGTTTGGCGGCGACAAGATGGACCGCGTCTCCAAGATGATGGTCACGGCCGACATGGGCGACGACATGCCCATCCAGCACAAGATCATTTCCAAGGCCGTCGAGAACGCCCAGCACAAGGTCGAGAGCATCAACTTCTCCATGCGTAAGAGCGTTCTTGAGTACGACGACGTCATGAACAAGCAGCGCCAGGTCATCTACGCCGAGCGCAACAAGATTCTGGACGGCAAGGACCTGACCGACCACATCACCGAGGTCATGCACGATACCGTGTACCGCTGCGTTCAGGAGTTCTGCGCCAAGGACAGCCACGAGGGCGAGCGCGATCTTGAGGGTCTGCGTAAGTGGGTCGTCGAGCTGACTGGGCATATCGATACCCCTCAGTTCCCCGACGAGGGCTTTGAGGCCCTGGCCGCCGATGTCCTGGCCTATGTTGAGAAGTGCTACAACATGAAGGCCGAGCGCCTGGGCGAGGACCTGATGCGCGAGCTCAATACCCAGGTCATGCTGCGCGTCATCGATACGCGTTGGATGAACTACCTGCAGGAAATGGACTACCTTAAGACCGGTATCGGCCTGCGCGGCTTTGGCCAGCGCGACCCGCTGGTTGAGTACAAGACCGAGGCCTACGGCGCGTTCCAGATGCTCGTCGATACCATGTACGAGGATTACCTGCGCACGGTTCTGCGCATTGAGCTCAAAGCTGCCCCGCAGGCTGTGGAGCACAAGGAGGAACCCGCCCTTAGGGGTGCGCACTTCTCTGGTCCCGCCGAGGTCGATGGCGACAACAGCGATTCGGTGCTGCGCAAGCAGGCTCAGGTGCAGGCCCGCACCGCCGTCCAGGGTGGTCCGGCTGCCGTTAACAACGGTGGCAAGGTGACGACCTACCGCAAGTCCGAGAGCGATGACCCTTATGTCAACGTGGGCCGCAACGACCTGTGCCCTTGCGGTAGCGGTAAGAAGTTCAAGTACTGCCACGGCAGGAATCGTTAATGGCCGAGACTCTAGAGGTAACGCCCGCTGAGTTGGACGCGTTTGCGGACCGACTCGGCGAGGTCGAGTCGTACCTCCATTTGGACGAGAAACGCACCCGCGTAACGGAGCTCGAGGCCAAAAGTGTCGCCCCGGGCTTTTGGGACGACGCCGATGCCGCTCGCGCCACGATGGAGGAGATTGCACGCGCCAAGGAGGACATCGCCGCCGTGGATACGGCACGCGGTGAGCTTTCCGATGCTCGCGCCGCGTTGGAGCTTGCCGAGGAAATGGGCGATGACCCCGATGCCGCTGCGCTGCGTGAGGAGGCTGCCGCCACGGCGGAGCGCCTATCCCGTGCCATCGACGAGCTTGAGCTTGCGAGCTGGTTTACCGGGGAGTTCGACCATGGCGACGCAATTGTGACCATCAAGCCCGGACAGGGTGGCTTGGAGGCCCAGGACTGGACCTTCATGCTCTTTAAGATGTACATGAAGTACTGCCAGCGCCGCGGTTGGAAGGTCACCATCAACGATTGCCCCGCGGCCGAGGTCATCGGCATCGATCGCGCGACCTTTACCGTCGAAGGCAAGGATGCCTTTGGCATGCTTCGTGCCGAGGCCGGTGTTCACCGCCTGGTGCGTATTAGCCCCACCGACGACAAGAAGCGCCGCCAGACCACGTTTGCCGGCGTCGAGGTCATTCCGGTGCTACCCGACGATATCGATATCGAGATTAATCCCGATGACATTCGCGTCGACGTATACCACGCAAGCGGCCCGGGCGGTCAGGGCGTCAACACCACCGACTCCGCCGTGCGCGTGACGCATTTCCCCAGCGGTATCGTGGTCACGTGTCAAAACGAGCGCAGCCAGATTCAAAACAAGGCCGCGTGCATGCAGATCCTCAAGGCGCGTCTGTACGAGATTGAGCTCGAAAAGCGCGCCGAGGCCCTGGATGAGATTCGCGGACCCAAGACCACAATTGGTTTTGGCAACCAGATCCGCAGCTACGTGCTCTACCCGTACCAGATGGTTAAGGACCTGCGCACGGGCGTGGAGACCAGCAACGTCGAGGCCGTTCTTGACGACGGTGATCTGGATCCGTTTGTAATTGGCTATCACCGTTGGGCTACCGGCAACGTTGACGCGGAGACCCCGTCTGCCTAAACCGCTCGGTTTATGTGGAAATGGATAAAACCCTCCGAGCAGGGTGGTTTTGTATCCAGAACATACCCTGCACAGGGGTGGTTTTTGTCCGGCGAATCGGTAGAATCGAATACAAGAAGAAGTTCAAAGCGCATCCGATGGGGTGCGCTTTTTTGAGGGAGGCAGCATGGCATATCGTCTGGACATCAAGCGCATTCTTTCGATGAACTTCTTTCACGATCTGCCCCAGATTATGTTGGGGTGTGCCTTGGCCGCCATCGCGACCGACCTGTTTTTGATTCCCAACGGGCTTGCCGCCGGTGGCGTTACGGGCCTTGCGACGATTATCCAGGCGGTCGGCGCAGCGCGAGGCGTGTCGCTTCCCGTCGGTATCCAGACCATCGTGATGAATGCCCTGCTGTTGCTGATCGTTATGCGCGAGGGCGGCATGTTCTACGTGGTGCAGACAGCGACGGGCTTTGTGCTGCTGGGCTTTTTTACCGATCTGTTTGCCCCGTTTGTAGCGCCTCTGGCAGATGCGGATCTGATGCTTCCCGCTATGTGGGGCGGCATTATTACGGGTATCGGTTACGGCATGGTGTTGCGCGCCGGCGCCAACACCGGCGGCTCGGACACGATTGGCCAAATCATCTCGCGTAACACCTCGCTGCCGGTGGGCTCGACCGTCATGGCAATCGACGTTGCCGTATGCGCGGCATCGGCTCCGGTCTTCTCGCTCGAAAATGCTCTGTATGCAGGACTATCGATGGTAATCAGCGGCTATGTGATCGATGCCGTGGTCGATGGCGGCAATAAGCGTCGTATGGTACTCATCATCTCGGATAACTTCCCTGATATCGCGGCCGACATCATGTATGGTCTGGGACGTGGCTGCACCAAGTTTAGGGCGACCGGTATGTATTCGGGTATCGAGAAGCCGGTGATCATGGTGATCGTTAGCCGTCGAGAGCTCAACACCCTTAAAACGATCGTGCGCGAACGCGATCCTCACGCCATTGTGACGGTCGCCGACGTTACGGAAGCCTTCGGTGAGGGATTCAAGGACATTAACGCGTAGGGCCGACTGCGTTCCATCCAAAAGACGTTCACATTGATAAACCGTTTCATCTGCGGTTCTGCCTGCTAAATTGTTCAAATACTGATAAAAAACTCTGGTAAAGCCATCAGTTTCCAGCATAATGAATGACGTACGTGCATTGCGGCTGTGTTGGGATTACCTTCGGTGCCGTGCGCATCTTGTCTTAAGAGGATGAAAGGAAGGCACAATGAGCGACGAAGAGCTCAAAAAGGTTGCCAACGAGGTAAGGAAGGGCATCGTCACCGGCGTGCACGCTGCCAAGTCTGGCCATCCGGGCGGTTCGCTCGGCGCTGCCGACATCATGACCTATCTGTACTTTGAGGAAATGAACGTCGACCCGGCCGATCCCCGCAAGGCCGATCGCGACCGCTTTGTGCTCTCCAAGGGCCATTGCGCTCCGGGCCTGTACGCCGTGCTCGCTGAGCGCGGGTTCTTCCCCAAGGAGGACCTCGAGACGCTGCGCCATATTGGCAGCCACCTGCAGGGTCACCCCAACATGAACGACACTCCGGGCGTTGACATGTCCACCGGCTCGCTCGGCCAGGGCATCTCCGCTGCCGTGGGCATGGCCGTTGCCGCCAAGCACTGGGGCGATACTTACCGCACGTACGCCCTGCTGGGCGATGGCGAGAGCGAGGAGGGCCAGGTGTGGGAGGCCGCCATGTTTGCCGGCAACCAGCAGCTCGACAACCTCTGCGTGATCGTCGACCACAACGGCCTGCAGATCGACGGCCCCGTCGAGGAGGTCAACGACCCCATGCCGCTGGCAGACAAGTTCCGCGCCTTCAAGTTCCATGTGGTGGAGCTCGCCGACGGCAACGACTTTGACCAGATCCGCGCCGCCTTTGCCGAGGCCCGCGCCACCAAGGGTCAGCCTACCGCCATTATCGCCGAGACCACAAAGGGCAAGGGCGTCTCCTTTATGGAGAACCAGGTGGGTTGGCACGGTAAGGCCCCCAACGATGAACAGTTTGAGCAGGCCATGGCAGAGCTCACGGCCGCCGGAGAGGAGCTCTAGGATGGCAGACGTCAAGAAAATCGCCACGCGTGTAAGCTACGGCGAGGCCCTCGTCGAGCTCGCCAACGAGCACGATGACTTTGTGGTCCTCGACGCTGATCTGGCCGCCGCCACGCAGACCGGTAAGTTTAAGGCCGCCTGCCCCGATCGTTTCTTCGATGTGGGCATCGCCGAGAGCAACCTGATGGGCGTCGCCGCCGGTATCGCGACCACCGGCCGCGTTGCCTTCGCGAGCAGCTTTGCCATGTTTGCCGCCGGCCGCGCTTTTGAGCAGGTCCGTAACTCCATCGGCTATCCGCACCTCAACGTCAAGATTGGCGCCACGCACGCTGGTATTTCGGTGGGCGAGGATGGTGCCACGCACCAGTGCTGCGAGGATATCGCCCTTATGCGCGTCATTCCCGGCATGACCGTTATCGTTCCCGCCGACGACGTCGAGGCCCGCGCCGTGGTCCGCGCCGCCTACGAGTGCGACGGTCCCGTGTACATGCGCTTTGCCCGTCTGGCCTCGCCGGTCATCAACGACCCCGAGACCTACAAGTTTGAACTGGGTAAGGGCATCGTTATGCGCGAGGGCGCCGACGTTACCATCATTGCCTGCGGTCTGATGGTCGGCGAGGCCCTCGAGGCCGCCGAGCAGCTCGCAGCCGAGGGTATCGACGCCGAGGTCATCAACATGCACACCATCAAGCCCATCGACGCCGATCTGGTCGTCAAGAGCGCTACCAAGACCGGCCACGTCGTGACCGTCGAGGAGCACTCCGTGATCGGCGGCCTGGGCAGCGCCGTTGCCGACGTCCTGTGCGAGCAGTGCCCGACGCCGCTCAAGAAGATCGGCGTCAACGACACGTTCGGCGAGTCCGGCCCGGGCGCCGAGCTCCTGCACAAGTACGGCCTGGACGCCGCCAACATCGTGGCGACCACCAAGGAGTTCTTGGCCTAGGACAAGACGAGGCAAAGCATCGCTTCGACAACCGCAAACAAGCCAGAGCAGGGGCGTCCCCAAAGAGGGCGTCCCTGTTTATGTTGAATTTAAATTAGAGTCCTGCCAAGCAAAGTTCCCATGGGGAAACGGGCCCATCCCAACAAAGTGCAATTCAGACCCTCTCAAGTATGTATTTGCTGCACCTAATAGAAACGCGGCGACTCCTTAGTAGCCGCAGGCCGGGCGCAGGGTTACCTCCCAAATCTTTCCGCAGGACGGAGGAGCTCCCGCCGCACGTAGTGCGCAGCGGGAGCTCCGACATGTCCGAGGACGATTTGGGAGGTAACCCTGCGCCCGGCCGGTGAGACCAAACCCCGCCATGCTTCTTATGTGCAGCAAAGCTAATGCTGCTAAAATACAAAGCGCTCATGTAGTTTAAACGCACGACGATAAGGAGCACCAGTGGGTAACCACTTCCGTACCTCCGGTGCGGGCGATGACGCCCCCAAGACGCAGCCAGGCGCCGTGGGCACTCGTTTCGCCACCCCGGATTCAGAGGATCAGCTGTTTAGCCCGATCCCCGCACAGCCGGCAGATCAGGCACAGCCGGCATCAGATCCCTTTGCCTACAATCCCACCAATGATGTCGAGCTTTCCGAGGCCGCGGGTTTTGAGCCCGTGCAGAAGGTGACCGCTCGCGTGGATCAGCCCCAGGCGGACGCTGTCGCGCCGCAGCCTGTCATGGCCGGTATTCCCGACCCTATGGCTCCTGCGACTCCGGCGCCACAGCCTGCGCAGTCCGGCCTTTTTGCCGGTATTCCCGATCCTACGCAGCCCGCGGCTCCCGTAGTCGAGAGCGATCAGGCCGCCGAGGTCGCAAGCCTCGACAATGCGCTCAACAACCCCGACTTTACGTCGGTGTTTGCGCCCATCGATCCGCAGGCCAGCCGCAAGAAGATGGCTAAGCAGGCCGGTGTCGAGCCCGTCATCCTCATGGAGCACGTCACCAAGATCTACCCGGCGCAGCCCAACAAGCCCGCGCTCGACGACATCAACATCGAGATCTATCCGGGCGAGTTTGTCTTCTTGGTCGGTCACTCCGGCTCGGGTAAGACCACGCTGCTGTCGACGCTCAACCGCGACGTCAAGCCGACGAGCGGCCGCATTTTGGTTGCTGGCCAGGACCTCATGAAGATCAAGAACCGCAAGGTTCCGTTCTTGCGTCGCCAGATTGGTGCCGTGTTCCAGGACTTTAAGCTCCTGCCGCAGAAGACCGCCTACGAAAACGTGGCGTTTGCCTTGCAGTGCATCGGCAAGCCCAAGGGCGTCATTCGCAGCCAGGTGCCCGAGGTGCTTCGTCTGGTCGGTCTGGCCGATCAGATGGACTCTCTGCCCGATCAGCTGTCCGGTGGCGAGCAACAGCGCGTCGCCGTTGCCCGCGCTATGGTCAACCGTCCGCCGCTGCTTATCTGCGACGAGCCCACGGGCAACCTCGACCCGGCGATTTCGCTGGGCATTATGAAGCTGCTCGAGCGCATCAACCGTACCGGCACCACCGTGATCGTCGCCACGCACGACCGCGAGATGGTCGATAGCATGCACCGTCGCGTGATCGCCCTCGAGGGCGGCCACGTAATCCGCGACCAGGAGAGGGGAGGTTACGGCAACTATGGCACCAACTAACGTGGGCTATTCGCTCAAAGAGGCTATCAGCCACTTCTTCCGTAACTGGACCACCTCGCTCGGCGCCGTCATCACGATCTTCCTTTCGCTGTTTATCATCGGCCTGTTCATTATGGGTTCCGCGATGCTGAACTCCGTGATCGGCACCGTCGAGGATCAGGTTGTCATCAACGCCTTTATTAGCGATGACGCCGATCAGGCAGACGTCCAGGCCTTTGAGGCCGAGCTCAAGACGTGGAGCAACGTCAAGTCCGTGACCTATAAGGACAAGGACGACGCGCTGGCCGAGTACACGAGCAAGATGTCGGGCAACGCCGACGCCACCATGAGCGCGCTCGACGGCCAGAACCCGCTTCCCGCCTCGTTTGCGATTGAGATGGACGATCCGTCTCAGGTCGAGAGCACGGCCAAGAAGCTTAAGAAGAACGCCGACTTCCAAAAGATCGCGGACGACGGCGACGTCAACGCGAGCGTGCTGTATGGCCAGGAGGAAGTGAGCCGCCTGTTCCAGGTGACCAACTACATCCGTATCGCCGCCGTGGTGCTCGTCGGTCTGCTGACCTTTATCGCGTTCATCTTTATCAACAACACGATTCGCCTGTCCATTACGGCGCGTCGTCGCGAGATTGCGATTATGCGCCTGGTGGGCGCCAGCAACGGCTTCATTCGCGGGCCGTTCATTACCGAGGGCGTACTGCAGGCCATTCTGGGCTCGCTGCTTTCCATCGGTGTTTTGGAGCTGCTGCGCAACCTGATGGTTCCGCGCCTGCAGGAGAGCGTCGGCTGGATGTCGTTTGCGCTGCCGATGCAGTACTATCTGGTGACCTACGCCGCACTGATTCTCGTCGGCGTCATTATCGGTCTCTTTGGTTCTGCCATCGCCATGCGCCGTTACCTGCGCGTGTAGGCATGCTTGGAATTCGTTCCTTCCAACGGGTCGTTCCTTTTGGGACGGCCCGTTTTTTGATCCCCTGGGGACGGAGGAAAACGGATCACTTAGGGGGTCGGTCGATTCGAGTGATCCGTTTTCCTCCGTCCCCAGGGGATCATTTGGGTAGACTCTTGGGGTGTAAACGGCTATCGATAGTAAGGAGGCGCCATGGGGCGCAATAACAAGCATAAGCGTGGAGCTCGCAATAATCGTGGGCCGGTGCGCAGCGAGCGTCGTCCGAGCCTGACTGGCCGCGTGCAGCTCCATGAGCACAGTGCCTATGTCATAACCGAGAACGGCGACTACAAGGTCATGGGCCGCGGCAAGCGCGAGATCATGGATGGCGATACCGTTGCCGTGAGCATTAAGAACAGCCCGCATGGTGAACGTCGAGCCGTGATTGAAGGCGTCGTCGAACGTGCGGCTATAAGCGTGGTGGGTACCTACCAGATCGCCGGCCCGCTCGGGGTGATCGAGCCGCTCGATTCGCGCCTGAAGGCTGACTTCTTTATTTTGCCCGAGGACACTTCGGCGGAGCGCCTGGGCGTGCGCCCTGGCGATGTCGTCGTCGCGCGCATATTGACCTACCCGACGCGCTTGGAGTCGGGAACGGTGACTCTTGAGCGCCGCATCGGCGGTGACGATGCGCCCGATCTGGGCGTCCAATACGTTATGGCGCGCTATGGCTATACCGACAGCTATCCCGAGGCGGCGCTGGCAGAGGCAGAGGCGCTTTCGCTCGATGTGACTGCAGCGCTTAAAGACCCGCTTCGTCGTGACCTGCGCGATCGCTTTGTCATTACCATAGACCCGGTTGATGCGCGCGACTTTGACGATGCCATCTCGCTCGAGCGCACGCCCGAGGGCGGCTATAAGCTGGGCGTGCATATCGCTGACGTTTCGCACTATGTTGCCTGGGATGGACATATCGACCTGGAGGCCCGCCACCGCACGACGTCGGTCTACCTTGCCGACCGTGTGCTCCCCATGCTGCCCGAGCGCCTGTCTAATGACCTGTGCTCCCTGCGCCCCGATGAGGATCGCCTGGCGTTTACCGTCGACATCGAGCTCGACGCGCAGGGCCGTGTGCGCCATTACGATCCCTATCCCAGTGTGATTCGTTCGCGTGTGCGTATGGACTACGACGGCGCCGAGGCGCTGCTGGTGCGCGCCGGCGCTGTTGAGTATTCCGTGTTGGAGGGCGCTGCGGAGGATGTCGCTGCGGCTGAAGCCTCGCGCGAGGAAGCACTTGAGCGCGGGCTTGCGTGCGAGGACACCGCTCGCAGCTGTAACGTAGACCTGGCCGATTTCCTGGTCGCCGCAAACGAACTCGCGGAGCTTCGGCGTCGCATACGTCGCGCACGCGGTTCGGTCGACTTTGACACGGCCGAGATTCGCGCGCTGCTGGACGAGGACGGCGTGCCCGTGCAGATCGTGGCACGCGAGCGTTCCTGCGCAACCTCGCTTATCGAGGAGGCAATGCTGCTGGCTAACGAGTGCGTTGCCGAGTGGCTGGCCGACCGCGATATCGAGGCATGCTATCGCGTGCACGATGACCCTAGCCCCGACAGCCTACATGGTGCTGCTGTGGCGCTGGCGCAGCTCGGCATCATCGATGACCGCCGTGCGGCGGGCATTGCCCTGGGAAGTCCCGACGAGCTGCAGGCGGCAGTCGACGCTGCTGCCGGCACGGCTAACGCGCCGCTCGTCAACACGCTCCTTCTACGCAGCATGCAGCGTGCGCTGTATAAGCCTCGCAACGAGGGCCACTTTGCGCTCGCCGCGCCGTGCTACTGCCACTTTACGAGCCCCATTCGCCGTTACCCCGATCTGGTGGTGCATCGCGTGCTCAAGTTGCAGCTGGCATACGAGCAGCTGGGCGGAAAAGACGCCTTAGTGCGTACGTCGAAGCTGATCGGAAAAGGCCGAGAGTCGCTTCCGCGCATCCTGCCGCAAATTTGCCGCGCGTGCAGCGACGCCGAGCGTGCGGCCGACGCTGCCAGCCATGCGACGCAAAAAATCAAGATTGCGCAGTACTACGAGGACCGCCTGGGCGAGCGCTATGCCGGAACGGTCTCGTGGGTCAGCAACATGGGACTCTTCGTGCGTCTCGATCTAACGCAGGTCGAGGGATTGGTTTCTATTAAGAGCTTGGGTAACGAGTGGTTTGAGTTTGACGAGGACGCGCTCACATTGACGGGTGCCGACACGGGACGCCGTTTTGAGCTGGGGCAGCGCGTGATTATCGAGGTCTCGCGTGTCAACACCACTCGCGGACATTTGGACTTTAAGCTCATTCATTAACCGGCACGGAGTGAGTATCGGAAAAGCGTAGAGGGCGGTCTTTTGGGCCGCCTTCTTTGCCTGTCCCTTGATTGCCCTGCCATGAGCTCGGCCGCTTCTTCATATGCTTTTGGGAGATAGGACCTACCAAAACAAACCTGTCCCTTTTTGGCAGGTTTACGAGAAAGCGGGGATGTTGTGGCAACGGTATATGGGTATGCGCGGGTGAGCTCGCGCGATCAAAATTTGAATCGCCAGTTGGATGCGCTGAGCGCCTATGGCGTGGAGCCGGCGAATGTCTTTGCCGACCGTGCGAGCGGTAAGGACTTTGATCGCCCACAGTATCGGGAATTGCTTCATGCCTTGGCTTCTGGTGACGTGTTGGTGGTGCTTTCCATCGATCGGCTGGGTCGAAACTACAGCGAGATACTCGAGGAATGGCGTCGTATAACCAAGGAACTTGGTGCGGCCATCGTTGTGCTGGACATGCCGTTGCTCGATACGCGTGCGAGAGATTGCGGCGGATCGGATGTGACCAGCACGCTGATTGCCGATATCGTTTTGCAGTTGTTGAGTTACGTGGCGCAGGTGGAACGAGAGAACATCCACCGTCGTCAGGCGGAGGGAATCGCGGCGGCGCGGGCGCGCGGCGTGCGTTTTGGTCGACCCCGCAAGCCGTGCCCTCCGCAATTTGAACGAGTGCGCGATATCTATGAGGCGGGCAATATTACCCGGAGTCAGGCGGCAAAGCGTTTAGGTGTGTGCGTGGGGACCTTCGATCGTTGGATGCGCGAGACGGAGTAGGGGAACCGCAGCCATCTGGCGCCTTGTTTTGAACATTTGGGATTCCGCTATGGCGACGGCAACATTTGGGGGTACACTCGCTGCTGCTCAATAACAGACGGAGGTTAGCCCTTGGCGCGCGCGAAGCATATAGTCGGATGGATATCGGTTGCCCTGCTTGTCGTGACGCTGGCGAGTATTTGGATGCTGACGGAGCAGAGCGTGGAGCAGACATCGTCGCTCAGCGAGTCTACCGCGCACGTGGTGGAGGGGCAAAGCGCCAGTGTGCAGCCCGAGACTGCGGGGGAGACCCAGACGGGAGATGCCGCCGGGGACGCGGACTCAACGGCTACTGTCGCCCGCCCCGACCCGCTTGCCCCCGTTCGCATGTGGATGGGTACCAACATCCGTCGTGTCGCCCATACCGTAGAGTTCTTCTTTGTTGGGCTGTTTGCCTCGTCGGCGGTGGTGTGCTTGGATAAGCGCATGTCGCTCACCCGATTGCGGTGTGTGCCCGTTCTGGCCTTTTGCGCCGTTTGCTCCGTCGGCGATCAGGTGCATAAGATTTTTGTTCCCGGCCGTCATTTTGACGTTATCGACTTAGGCTTTGACGCCGCGGGTTACGTTGTCGCTATGCTGTTGGTGCTGCTGGCGGCCGCGCTGGCTCGGCGCGCGACCTGTCCCATTGGCGCCCATGCGAGACGTTAACCTCAAGATGGAAAACCGCGACCGCCCGTACGTCGGCGCTGGCTACAATATCGGCTCGGTCGCAGATGGCCATCGATGCGCTGTTTGCCAGACACTTGTCTTTTCTAAGAAGGGAATCCCCATGGCAGTGCTGTTTGTTGAATATCCCAAATGCTCGACGTGTAAAAAGGCAAAGGCCTGGTTGGACGAGCATGGGGTTGAGTACGTCGATCGCGATATTGTTACAGACAATCCTTCGGCTGAGGAACTTGCGACCTGGATTGCGCGTTCGGGGCTGCCGGTGCGTCGCTTCTTTAACTCGTCGGGCATGAAGTATCGAGAGCTTGGCTTGAAGGCGCGCCTGGACGCGGGGATGACGGATCAGGAATGTTACGAGCTGTTGGCGACCGACGGCATGCTGGTTAAGCGTCCGCTGCTGGTGGGCGATGACTTTGCGATTCCAGGCTTTAAGGAAGCGGCCTGGGCCGAGGCACTGCTGTAGCAGCTGCGGAAACTGCGCCCCGTTTCGAGTGCTGATTCTGGGTTGCGCTTTCCGTCGGCGGGTTCGCTCCGGTCAGTCCTCGAACTGCGCCCACTTATGCGGGTCGTAGATCTTTACCTGTTTGTTGGGCTTGCCGCTCCAGTACTCTTCGTCCATAAAGGGCAGATATGCCT
>ERZ809074.3244-NODE-3244-length-15665-cov-4.565279_pt1 | contig 15665 bp, 10 predicted proteins | sample MGYA00520795_ERZ809074 | MGnify/ENA primary metagenome ERZ809074 (study PRJEB31570, sample SAMEA3212989) | Homo sapiens | biome: human-gut; feature: human gut; material: fecal | place: Sweden | collected 2011 ...
GACCTCGGTTAAACTTATAAATCACAGCAGTTCAACTGCTGATTGGAATTATTTATAAAAAAGGCTGTAAACTCGGTTCGCTCATGCGTTTAAAAAGAGAAAGCAATGAAGCCGGCATATAATTTAATTACAAGATAATGGATCAAGAGGTAATATACAAAGCTCTGCGCGGCGAAGCAACCCCAGATGAGCTGGAACAGGTGGCACGGTGGCATTCCGAAAATCCGGAGGACTTCCAGCGCTGCGCGGATGAGGTGCACATGCAGATCGACATGATGGAGTTGTACGGCGAAGAGATCCGTCCAGCAAGTTGGATCGCCGTGCACTGGAGAAAGGTAGTCCGTATTACCGTACAAGCTGCCGCCATGCTCGCCATCGGGCTGTTCGTCGGGGGATATATCAGCAAGGAACGCACCTACGATATGCTTGCCGAGCAAATCAACACGTTGCAGGTTCCTTACGGCCAACGCTTGAAGTTCACGCTTCCGGACGGTTCGAGCGTTCAGCTCAATTCCGGAGCAAAGATCGAATATCCATCCGTATTCAAAAAGAATCTCCGCAGAGTAAAGCTTTCCGGCGAGGCGGTATTCGATGTCGAACATGACGAGAGGTGTCCGTTCGTTGTAGAAACTTTCGCATCCGATATTCGGGTGTTGGGTACGAAATTCAACGTTGTGGCCGATGAGCGCCACCAACGCTTTTCGACTGCATTGCTCCAAGGTCGGGTGCAAATTACAAACCGGCTCGATCCCACGCAAAAAGACATTATACTGAAACCTAACGATATTGCTAATCTCTCGAACGGTCATCTTTTCATCGAACCGATAACCGATCCGGAAATATTGTGCTGGACGGAAGGTCTTATCAACATTTCGGGTCTGCCTTTCGATGAACTGATGGAGAAATTCGAGCGGGCATTCGACGTGAAGATCGACATCTCCCTTGAGAAACTTCCGAACATCAGAAACGTCAGTGGTAAAATTCGTGTGAACGACGGCATTGACAAAGCCCTTCACATTTTGCAGTATACCGCGGACTTTTCTTACAAGAAAAATTCGGAAACAAACGTAGTGACGATCTATTGATGTGAAAGCCTGATTGTTTAACGCCTAAAATGATTGCCTATGAAAACGTAACCAACATCGTTCATAGCTTGTTCAATGAAAAAGCCTGCGGAGGTAGAGATCCGCAGGCCGGATAATAGATTGAATCGAGCTTTTTTGAGACACTAATTAACCTATTATCTAAAACTTCGCAAAGATATGAATAAAACAGTATTCTTCAACAAGTTTCGAAGACTGTTTGGGTTCGTACTCACAATCTCTTTGCTTGGGAACGTATTCGCTGCATCTGCACAGAATGCCCGAATTTCCATTAAGATGGAAAACGTCCCTATTTCGCAGGTTATAAAAGAGATTGAAAATCAAACCCGTTACTTGTTTATCAACAAAGGCGTCGATACCAAAAACAAGGTCAGTATCAACGCTGTCCAAAAAACGATCCAGGATGTGTTGGCACAACTGTTCGCCGGCACGGAAATCGCTTACCGGATCGATGAATCCTACATTATCCTGACCAAAAAGAACGATGCGGGGAATCCGGTTTCCGTGACCGGAAAAATCAGGGATGCAAAAGGTAATCCGATCGTCGGAGCCAGTATCCTTGTTCAAGGAACTACAATAGGCGTCAGCTCCGACGCCGATGGTGCGTTTGCGCTTCAGGTACCCCCCCCCGCAGCAGACAGACAGCTGGAAATCAGTTTTATTGGTTATACTCCTGTGTCTATTGTCGTGGGCAGCCGGACTTCTTTCGAAATCACGCTCGAAGAGGCTGCGTCCGAGATCGAGCAGGTCGTGGTCACTGCTCTTGGTATTAAGCGTTCGGAAAAGGCCGTAGCCTACAATGTTCAGCAGATCAAGGCCGAAGACATCACAACCGTCAAGGATGCCAACTTCATCAACTCGTTGACGGGTAAAGTGGCCGGTGTCACGATCAACGCCTCATCGTCAGGTGTCGGCGGTGCCTCGAAGGTCGTACTGCGCGGCAACAAGTCCATTTCGCAGTCTTCGAACGCCCTTTACGTTATCGACGGCATTCCGATGTACAACTTCGGTGGTGGTGGCGGTACGGAGTTCGATTCGCGCGGTGCTACGGAATCCATCGCAGACCTCAACCCCGAGGATATTGAGTCGATGTCGGTGCTGACGGGTGCTGCCGCGGCCGCGCTCTACGGTTCGGAAGCCGCGAACGGCGCTGTGATGATTACGACGAAAAAAGGCCAAGCCGGGACTCTGAAAGCTACGTTTTCGAGTAATATCGAATTTCTCGCACCTTTCATCCAGCCGGAATTTCAGAATCGCTACGGTACGGGTTTGAACGGCCAGCGCAGCGGCTCGAGCATTTACAGTTGGGGCGAGAAATTACGCCCTGAAGCCCGTTACGGTTATACTCCGGACGATTATTTCGAGACGGGACACGTTTATACGAATGCTGTTACGGTTTCTGGCGGTACGGACAAGAACCAGACCTATTTTTCGGCTGCTTCGGTCAATTCGGACGGCATTATCCCCAATAACGAATACGACCGTTACAACTTCACGTTCCGCAATACTTCGTACTTTCTGAAAGACCGGCTCAAGCTCGATGCGAGCGCCAGCTACATCTATCAGAAAGACCAGAACATGACCAATCAGGGAGTCTATTCGAACCCGCTGGTTCCGGCCTACCTGTTCCCGCGGGGTGAGAATTTCGACCTTTACCGTCGCTTCGAGCGTTACAACGAAGGGACGAAACTCATGGAGCAGTTCTGGAGTACGGACATGGAAGGCGGTGACTTGCGCATGCAGAATCCCTACTGGATCAACTACCGCAACCTGCGCAACACGGACAAGAAGCGTTATATGCTGTCGTTTTCGGCCAGCTACGACATCCTCCCGTGGCTGAATGTCGCCGGGCGCGTGCGCCTCGACAATTCGAATTCGCTCTACACGCAGAAACTCTATGCCTCGTCGAATACGACCATCACCGACGGCGGCAAGAACGGCCATTATACCGAGGCCCGCGCTTACGACACGCAGACCTACGCCGATCTGATGGTGAACATCAACAAGACTTTCGGCGAGGATTGGTCTCTGAACGCGAATATCGGCGCCTCGATCAACAATATCAAGACCGACGAACTGTCGTACCGCGGCCCGATCCAGGAAAACGGCCTTCCGAACGTATTTAACGTCTTCGACCTCGATGACACGAAAAAACGTGCGGAAAAAACCGGCTGGCACGACCAGACCCAATCCATCTTCGCCTCGGTCGAAGTAGGTTGGAAACAGATGCTTTACCTCACGGTGACGGGGCGTAACGACTGGGCTTCGCAACTGGCCAATTCGCCCGAGTCGTCGTTCTTCTACCCGTCGGTGGGCCTTTCGTGGGTTCCGACGGCGACATTCAACATGCCGGATGCGATCAGCTATCTGAAGATCCGCGGTTCGATCGCCTCGGTAGGTATGCCGTTCCCGCGTCACCTGACGGTTCCGACCTACGAATACGACGCCACGAACAAGGTGTGGAAAGACAAGACGCACTATCCCATCGGCGACCTGAAACCCGAGCGCACCATCACCTACGAGGTGGGTCTGGATGCCCGTCTGTGGCAACACATCAATCTTTCGGCTTCGTGGTACCGGGCCGATACGAAAAATCAGACCTTCGACCCGTCGCTGCCGCCCTCGTCGTCCTATACGACCATCTACCTGCAAACCGGCCATGTCCGCAATACGGGTGTCGAACTCTCGCTCGGGTACGATAACCAATGGCGTGACTTTCGCTGGACGACGAACTTCACTTATTCGTGGAACAAGAACGAAATCCGCGAACTTGCGGCTAATGCCGTAAACCCCGTGACGGGCGAATCTCTGAATCTCACCAAGCTCGACATCAAGGGATTAGGCAAGGCGAAATATATTCTTAAAGAAGGCGGTACGTTGGGAGACCTTTATACGACGTCCAATCTGCGGTATAATGAAAACGGCTATGTCGAAGTGGACAATGCCGGTAACTTACAGGTTACCGATGAGGGTGAGGATATCTATTTAGGTTCGGTGTTCCCGGATGCCAATCTCGCATGGCGTAACGATTTCAGTTGGAAGGGCATCAATCTCGGCGTGCTGTTCACAGCCCGTCTGGGCGGTGTCTGCTACTCCGCGACGCAGGCCAATTTGGATCTGTACGGCGTTTCGGAGGCTTCGGCCGCTGCACGTGATGCCGGCGGCGTGCTGATTAACGGCCGTGAGATGGTTGATGCGCAGAAGTGGTACCAAGCCATCGGCTCGCAGTCCGGTCTGCCGCAATATTATCTCTATTCGGCGACGAACGTCCGTTTGCAAGAGCTTTCGCTGGGTTACACCCTGCCGACAAAATGGTTCCGCGACAAGATGCGCATGACCGTCTCGTTCGTAGGGCGTAACCTGTGGATGATCTACTGCAAGGCGCCGTTCGACCCCGAAGCCGTCGCCTCGACGGGACTGAACTATCAGGGCATCGACTATTTCATGATGCCTTCGATGCGCAGTCTCGGTTTCAATGTCAAATTCCAATTCTAAAGCGCAGAAACTATGAGAAAGATCAATATGAGCTGGCAGTCGGTGTTGCTGTCGGTCGCGCTGCTCGGATTGGCTGCCTGCACCGGTGATTTCGAGGACATCAACCGCAATCCCAATCAGGTTACGGAAGAACAGATGGATGCCCTCAATTACAAGACCGGCACGAAATTCAAGTCGCTGCAGAGTCTTGTGATTCCGGTGCAGGAGCACATGTACCAGTTCAACGAATCGCTTTCGGGCGGGCCGTTCGGCGGTTACATCGGTGCTACGGTCGATACATGGCAGACCAAGTTCGAGACCTATAATCCCTCGGCCGACTGGCGCAAATGGCCTTTCGCCAACGTCATCACCGAGACCTATACCCCCTATAAGGGCATCGTCAACGGCACGGAAGACGAAGTGGCCATCGCTTTCGCCCGCCTGTTGCGAGTGGCCATCATGCACCGTGTGACGGACTCCTACGGTCCGATTCCCTATTCGAAGCTGGAGAGCAACGAGTCTGTCTATGTGGAGTACGATTCGCAGGAGGCGGTCTATACGAAGATGTTCGAGGAGCTGGACGAGGCTATCGAGATACTGGGCCGCAACACGACGCTCCCGGCCGAAGCGTGGAGCCGCTACGACGGCGTCTACTACGGCAATATCGCGCAGTGGCTCAAATATGCCAATTCGCTCAAGTTGCGCATGGCCATGCGTTTGTCGTATGTGAAGTCCGACGTCGCCCGTGCGAAGGCCGCCGAGGCTATTGCCGGGGGTGTTATCGAGGCTAATGCCGACAATGCGGCGATGCACGCCGCGGAGAACCGCACGACGCTCATCTACAACGACTGGGGCGACCACCGTGTCGGAGCCGACATCCTCTGCTACATGAACGGCTACAAAGACCCGCGTATGGAGAAGATGTTCCTTGCGAACGATGTCGGCGACTATGTGGGTATCCGTATCGGCATCGATGTGACGAGCAAGTCGCAGGCCGTGTCGAAGTATTCGAATATGATCGTTGCGAGCGATACGCCCTACCTATGGTTCAATGCCGCCGAGGCAACGTTCCTGCGTGCGGAATATGAATTGCGCTGGGGCTCGGAAGAAACGGCACGGTCACTCTACGAAGCAGCCGTAAGGCTTTCGTTCGAGGAGCGCGGTGCCAGCGGCGCCGACGCCTATCTGGCCCAGACTGACGTCAAGCCCGCGCCCTACACCGATCCTGTCGGCAACTACAGCGCGATGGCCCAGAGCGACATCGGGATTCCGTGGGTCGACGGAGCCGAGAACTTCGAACGCAACCTTGAACGCATCATCGTGCAGAAATGGATCGCCATCTTCCCGCTGGGCGTCGAGGCGTGGTCGGAGCACCGCCGCACGGGCTATCCGAAACTGCTGCCCGTGCCCACCGACAAGTCGGGCGGCACGGTGGACGTAGCGCAGGGTGCACGACGCCTGCCTTACCCCGTCGAGGAGTACCAGCAGAACAACGCCAACCTTCAGTTGGCCATCCAGACGCTCGATGGCGAGCAGCAGAACGGCAACCGCACGGGCGACGTCATGGGAACCCGTGTATGGTGGGATTGCAAATCTTATAACAACTAACAGCTATGAAACAGAACTTTATATTCACGCTGCTGGCGCTGTTTTCGATGCTGTCGCTCGTCTCGTGCAGCGACTGGACGGAAACGGAGGCACTCGACAGTACGGTCAAAAAGCCTTGGGAGCAAGATCCTGCCCTATGGGCCGAGTACACCGCGACATTGAGGGCCTACAAGCAGTCGGAGCATTTCATCGTCTATGCCCGCATGCACAATTCTCCCGAGAAAGCGACCGGAGAGCAGGACTTCATGCGCTGCCTTCCGGATTCGCTGGACATCGTGACGCTGACCAACGCCGACAACTTCTCGAAATTCGACGCCGAGGACATGTCCGTCATGCACGAGAAAGGCACGAAGGTGCTCTATCAGATCGACTATGCCGCTCGTGCGGAGGAATTCGCCGATGCGGCGGCGCTCGACGCCTACTTGGATAAGGTCGTCGTTGCCGTCGCTGCCAATGGCATGGACGGCTACTCGTTCACGACCGACCCGTTGGCTGCGGATGCCACGGCTCGCATTATTGATAGGCTTGCCACGGCCAGAACTGACGGTCAGCTCCTCGTTTTCGAGGGTAATCCCCTGTCGCTCGCTGCCACCGACCGTGCAAAGATGGATTACGTCATCCTCGATACGGAGAAACTCGAAAATGTTTTGGATGTGAGACTCCATGCCCTGCACGCTGTTAACTATGCCGGCATCGAGGCCAATCGGCTGCTGCTGACCGCCGAAATCAATGCGGCGCTGTTTGATGAAGACCGCACCGAGCACGCCGCCGTCGACGAAATGTCGCGCCGCGTCGTCGAACTCGGGCCTTATGCGGGGCTTGCGGCTTACAATATTGCCGGAGATTACTACCATTCCGAGATGAACTACCAAACCATCCGGCAGGCGATACAAACGTTGAACCCCTCTAAATAAAGACAGTCATGAACATGAAAAAGATACTAATGGCGGTTCTCGTTTCGCTTGTGGCTTTCACGGCCTGCGAGAACTACGGCGATGACAATCACAAGTTCGACAATGTCGTATACCTCGACGTCGCTTCGACGAGCGACGCACAGCTCACGACCTTCAGCAACACCCGGGCTACCTACGATTGCGCGTTGCAGGCGGTACTGACATATCCGGCAGGACAGGATGTGGCGGTGACGCTCACGGTCGACCCGTCGCTCGTCGGGACGTACAATGCCCGTTACGGTACGGAGTGGACGATGCTCGATTCAAAATATTATTCTTTGCTGTCCGAAACTGTGACCATTCCGGCAGGGAAGACGACCTCCGATGCTGTCACGCTGCGCCTCCGTGAACTCACCGGAGAAGGAGATGAGCAGACCGGAGCTTTGCCAATCGACGAAACCTATCTGGTTCCAGTACGCATCGGTAGCGCATCGATCGATGTGTTGCACGGCTCCGACGTGGCTTACTACGTCGTCAAACGCTCCTCGGCCATCACCGTCGCGGCACAACTTACGGACAACTGGATCGAGTTCCCGACCCTCGATAAGTATTCCGAAAGCAGCAAGGATTGGAACGGCCTGCGGGCTGTGACCTACGAGGCCCTGATTTACATCGACGAATTCGTGAAAACCAATACTGAAGGCAATCCCGTCAACATCTCGTCCGTCATGGGCGTCGAGCAGTACCTGCTGCTGCGTATCGGCGACACGAATTTCGAGCGCGAACAGTTGCAGTTCGACGGTTCGGGCAGTGGCTCGGGCTTCGGCAAGATTCCCGGACGCGACGCGATGAAGCATCTCGAAACGGGGCGCTGGTACCATGTGGCCTGCACCTACGACCAGAATACCCGCACGGCCCGCATCTACGTCGACGGGCAGATTCAGAGCGAAGTCACGGGCGTGGGCATCACGACGCAGAACGATAAGAACTGCATCAACTTGGCCATGCGGGCGCTCTACGACCTGTGGAACACCGCTCCCGAGGGCGACAAGGCCCAGTACGAAGAACTGGGGTACGATGGCCTGAGCGAGGCCTATCAGTTCTTCATCGGCCGCTCCTACGACGACTATCGGCCTCTGAACGGCAAGATCGCCGAGGCGCGTGTATGGTCTGTGGCCCGCACGCTGGAACAGATTTGGGAAAATATGTATGAAATCGAAAACCCGGAGAACGATTCGACGCTACTCGGATACTGGAAATTCAACGAGGGGTCTGGCAATACCGTAAAGGACTATTCGATGTACGGCAACGACGGCGTCGCCAAATACGACATCATCTGGCCGCAGGGCATCGAGATTCCGAAACTTAACGAAAACAACGAGTAACTATGAAGACGATTTTTGATTTGCAAACAGGGGTGGTAACGCTTCTCTGCACGGCGGCACTCGCGGGCCTTACGGCCTGCGAGGCCGATCCCGTGATGCAGGAAAGCGGGAAGTTGCCCGACAAAGGTTCCATCGAAGAGGTTCATGTGATGTTGTGCAGCAGCAATTCCGTGGAAAATAGGGTCGATGTGCTGCTGACCGAAGGAGGGGTTATGACGAAGAACTTCTACTTGAGGCAGACACAGCCGGCGGCAGCGGGATATTCGCTCGACGCATGGTGCGATGCATCTTTGCTCAATGACTACGATGCCGGAGATGAAATCGAACGAACGCTGCTGCCGGAGGCGAATTACGAGTTCCCCGACGGCAAGACGCTCGACCTCTCGGCCGCAACGCAGCGTTCGGAATTGAAACGTATCAAGTTCTCGGCAAGCGGACTTGCCGCCGGGGAATATGTACTACCGCTTACGGTCGCTGCACAGGACGCACCGGACGCGGACAAGACGCTTTACTACAACGTTTCGGTTCGCCAACCCTACACCGACGAATACACCCTGCACGACGGCCACGACCTGTTCTTCGTGTTCTATGTCAATACGAACGATTTTCAGCCGCTGTTGGCGCAGGACTACATCATGCGGAAGAAAGTGGCACGCGGCACGACCGTGGCGTGGTACGGTACCGTAGGCAACATCGTCAACCTGCGCACTGTCCAGGTCGGCTACGATGCTGCAGCCGGCCGCGCCCTGCTTGATCTCGGAACCGACATGACTTATGTGCTCAGCCAATCGACGAAATATATCCGTCCGTTGCAGGAACACGGACGCAAGGTATGTATCAGTATCGAAGGCGGAGGCAAGGGGCTCGGGTTCTGCAACCTCACCGATGCTCAAATCGAAGACTTCGCAGCGCAGGTCAAGACCGTTATCGAACAATACGAACTCGACGGTGTAAACCTCTGGGATCGAAATTCCGGCTACGGCAAGGAGGGTATGCCGGCCGTGAACACGACCTCCTATCCGAAGCTCATCAAGGCATTGCGCGAGGCACTTGGCACGGAAAAATTACTGACGGTCACGGTTTACGAGGAGCCGACCGCTACTTTCTGGGATACGGAAGCGACGGGCGGAATCGCCGTCGGCGATTACATTGACTACGCATGGTCGGGTTACAACAGCAACAGCGAGGCCCCGCAGCTGCTCGACCCGTGGCATCCCGAACTGGAGTATGTATCCACCTATACGCAAAAGCCGATTGCCAATCTGCCCAAGGATCGGTACGGCTGCATCAACTTTCCCATCTATCCTGCTGCCCAAACGGAAGAAGAGGCCATGATGCGGGAGCCTAGATTCCTTTTAGATTGGACTCCTAATTATAAGCCTAACAACATCATCGTCTTCGACGATTTGCACAGCAATCTCCAGGACAGTTACGAAGCTTTTTGGGACAATACGTTTGCAGCGTGTTGCACTTTTATGGATCCAGAAAACAGCTATTTGCTCGGAAGCAAAAAAGGATACACCTATCTGTTGGATATGAACAGACTCTGGACATTATCCGAGGGTATTCAGAATTACGGCAAATGGCTGAAAGATTGGAATTGATAAAAACGGTCGACAAAATACACCTATGTTCTTCCATTTTATCCTCTCACAGCTCTTTAACCGGAGCAAAAACAATTAAAATTCAAATCAAAATGAAACAAAACTTCAAATTATTCGCAACACTGGCAGCCAGTGCAGCGATGATGATCTCCTGCCAGCAGGCAGAAGAACCGACGATGGACAAGGCCCAGGAACCTGTCGTCAAAACACGTGCTTACGGGGACAAAACTCCGAAGGTCACCATTTATGTCGAGACCAACGACGTGAACCCGCTTAATGCCGGCGACTACCTGCTCTCCGACGGTTCGGCCTATGCCGATATCGTGGAGTTCTTCGCCGCCAATCTCAACAAGGAGACGGTCAACGGAGTAGTGCGTCCGACCCTCTATCTGAACGACAAGATGACCAACCTGCTCGAAAACGGCGGTGCTGCCACCTATGTAGCCGGTCTGCAGGCTAAGGGCATCAAAGTCGTGCTCACCATCCTGCCTAACTGGCAGAATATCGACTTCACGAGTCTCAATGACACGCAGGCCGATCAGCTTGCAACGATTCTCGCCTATGCCGTAAATAAGTACGGACTCGACGGTATCGGATTCGACAACGAGTACGGCGGCACGGTGACCTCCGTTTCCGGTTCGTATGGCAACCTGATCACCAAACTGCGCGCCAAGCTGCCCGCCGGCAAGTTGATTACCCTCTTCCAGTACAATATCGGCTACAATCAGATCAACGCGACAGCCGGAGCCAAGCTCGACCATGTCTATTCCAACTTCGGTTACAACACGTATATCAGCACTTCCGGCGTAACCAAGGAGCGCTATGCACCGTTGTCGATCAATCTGGGTTCCATCGGTAGCAATGTATCTTATTATGGGGATAGAGCCTATGATTTGACCGAGGCCGGTTACGGTGGAATCATGCACTTCAACCTGCGTACGAGAACCGATTCCGATCCGCTGTCGCTGTTCAATTCCATTGCCGATGGAGCTTGGGAGGAAACCGTTACTTGCGAGAATGGTAACCGCCCGCAGGACTGGACGTTCGTCAGCAGCGGTTATACCATCACCTACGACGAGGCTACGGCCGAATAACTCCTCTGATTAGAATCGGTCGAGCATCTGTAAGCGACCCGATTTCGACCCGCACATCTTTTGAGGTGTGCGGGTGTTTTTAACTTTCGGATAAAAAAGCCGTTCGAAGAATATTCGAACGGCAATAAGAAAATATCCGGATGTAAATGTTGACCGATTCAGAATGTGAGCATCTGTAAGTCTTTTTGTATTGAAAAATTCACTTTTAATGAATCGTAACCGGTATTTTCTTTATGAAACGCATAAATTATAAATTTATTGTGGCAAAATCAAACTTCTCGGTTAAACCATAAATGAAATAGCATAAAATAAAAGCACGGACTTAACCTATTGACACCTGAGGAATGCTACAACCCGATGAACAGATAGGAGAGCCCGTGCTGTTTTTGCACGATTCTCCTATCATCCCGTCCATCTTGTCTTGGTAGCATTTTCAGGTGTCGATGACAGGATTCGACAGCTATTCGCTGTTTTGCAAAGATAAGAAAAATTATCCAACAGATACTTTGTGAATACGAAAAATACACATGATTCTGCAATACGGAGATCTGTCTTATGAAAACGCTTATTCATACCCGTATATACGCGTTGCTAACTCAAAATGAATCGAATCCGTCGGAATTAGCCCATGCATACGAAGAGTTTATCGAGACGATGACCGAGATGGTTGCTAATTTCGATAACCGGGATGATATTTTGAGAATACTGTATTACAGCCGGGTTGAATTCGACGTATTGTCCCATCCATCGTTTAATCGATATTCGAACAATGTTTTAAGGACGACGTTCATCTATAAAATCATGTATATTCTGGATTGCGAAATCAATATCGTCAGCAATAGTACGAAATATAGCTCGAACCAAGACTATTCGTTCCCTTTATCCTATCAGGACGGCGAGTTGCTGTGGACAGGGACGCAGCAAGAGCTGCTGGAGCTTGCCGTTGCCCTTCATAAAAACGGGATTATCATGTACGGCAACCGCAAGGCGCGTTTCATCGAGATCGTCCGTGCCTTGTCTTCTACATTCCATATCACGATCAACGATGTCTATGTCAAGAAAACCAGGATGCTTGACCGCAGCACGGCGGTCACACCTTTTCTGGATAAATTGAAAAAAGCCTATGAGCAAGTCGTCGAAAGACACCTGCGATAGAGAGAGCGGAGACCTGTCAAGGGCGAGAAAATCAGAAAGTTTTTCTCCGTTTGCAAAATTTCAACAGGTTATTTTTCAGTTGATTATATTTTCATACTTTACAAAAAACTTTTTGATTTTTCCCGAGAGGCATCCGGAAAAGTGTATTTTTCAGTGATTTTGTATTATACATTTGCAGCAGAAAGCGATGCATAGTGCATCACTGCATTCAAAATCCAAATAACATGAAAAACATCCTTTTAGCCGTTGCAGTCTTCGCTGCCGCATTCGTTTCCTGCAACAAGGAGACCGAAGTCGTACCTTCCCCCAATTCTTTCACCGATGGGGCACGTATCGCACTTACGCTTACCGATGATGCCGCCGACACCCGCTCCTTCTTCGATTCGACAGCCTCGGCCGAGGCATGAGAGTCTTCGTTGTCGTCACTGTCGATTTTCGTCTTCGATAATGCCGACAACTTCGTTATTCGCCGGGATTTAACATCCAGCGAGCTGGCCGCGAAATCGGCGACATTCTCCCTACCTAAATCTCTTGCCAGCACCCCCTGCTCATTCTACGCCATAGCGAACTACGACGCCTCGTCGGCCAAGACCCGCGCAGCCCTTACGGCCCTCGTGGAGAAGTCGGCCGCCGACTATAACGGCACCTTCGTCGAGGTGTCCACCGCAGCCAAACGTTCGGGCGGCTTCGTGATGTCGGGCATGAAATCGCAGACCGTCGGGGCCATGAACTCCACGACCAATGTCGGCATCACGCTCAAGCGCACTGTCGCTAAAGTAGCTCTTCAGACGACCATCGACCCGTCGTTCGCCGACAAATATGCCGGAACGCTTACCATCAACTCGGTAAAACTCTCCAAAGCCGCCTCGCAGTCGCTCGTCGTGGTCGGAACGCCGACACCCGGGCCCATGACCTTCAGCCACACGCAGACGCCCGCCATGGCTTCGGGAAAATGCAATGCGCTGTTCTACTGTTTCGAGAATGGAGCTTTGCCCGCGGGCAGCCGCGTTCTGCTGGAAATTAACGCCACATACGATTCGGACGGCAGCACCTCGACTACGGACGACCGCTCGGAGGTGACCTACTCGGTCGAGTTGACGGGCAAGGCCGCGGGCGAGATTCTCCGAAACGGCTACTACCGTGTCGCGGCCAATATCACGGGTCTTGTAGGTCAGGAGTGCGCCGTATCGGTCACCGTCGCCGATTGGGAGACGCCCGTGACGCAGAACGTCGAACTGGGGGCATAGCCCTCTTGTTTTGGCAGCTCCCGTCCCTCGCGGGCGGGAGCTGTTTTCAATCCCTTTTTCAGATTTTTCCGACTATGAAAAAATATCTGTTGATACTCGCTGCCATCCTGTTGCTGTGGGGCTGCATCGCCGAGGACAGGACAGAATGTACAAATCCCCGCGGTGTCTTCGTCAGCCTGACGGTACGGCCCGAAAGGATGTCCTCCGTAACCCGCTCTGCGGATGAAACGGCCATCCGCGACCTGAACCTCTACCTTTACGACGATAACGGCAATGTTGTCCTGCACCGTTACCAGACCTCCGCAACGCTGCGTTTCGAATGCCTGCCGGGCGATTACCGGATGTGCATTGCCGCCAATCTGGGCCGCGATATGGGCGAAAACCCGACATGGGAAGATTTCACCGTTACACACGCCGACAAGTACGATGTATTGCCTATGGCCTATGAGGGCGATATAACGATAATTCCCTCGGCAGACGGGATGCTGACGCTGCCTGCCGTCGAAGTACAACGCTGCGTGTCGAAAATCTCCTATAACATTACCGTTGCTCCGGCCGTTGCCGACATCGAACTGCGTTCCGTGCAGCTTCTTTCCGTACCGCGTTCTGTATCTGTGTTCGATATGGCGGCCGCACCGTCGGATGATCCCGACGACTATACGGATTGTCCGGAGGTGGAACTTTCCGGACAGCAGGCCGCGGGCGACTGCTATCTGCTACCCAATATGCAGGGAACGGTGGCGGCCATTACCGACCAGCGTCAGAAGAACCCGGAGAATGCCCCCGCGAATGCCTCGTATCTGCTGATCCGCGCCGTGCGCGGGTCGAAAGTATTGGCTTATTATATTTATCTCGGAGGAAACAACACTTCGGATTTCAACGTCCGGGCGAACGTACACTACCGGTTCAACATCTTGATCCTGGGCGACAGCGAGGTCGATACCCGCATTAGCAGCTATGCCGTCAATGTGCATGATACCTACGAAGAAAACTCGGTCGGCGGATATTGCACCTACAATCCGTTTCAGATGCTCGCTGTGGAGATCGACGGGAGTCCCGCACCCCTGACGCTTCGGGGACGTATCGGTGTCGCGCAGGGCAACGCCGGAGCATTCTGTCTGAACGGCTCTCCCGTAGGCGAAGGCCGCGACCTTACGCTTCCGGAACAGCCCGGCCCCAATGTCTTCGGCGTGAACTACGCTCCGGGAATCTATACGACGGTCAATTCGCAGGTGGTCTATACCGTCACGGTCGAGGATGATGCGGGATTTGCACAGTCGTTCGACATCGGACACCGCTTCGCCAACCGCCTCGACGTATATATTCACCCCGCGACGGCTGAAAACGGAAACGGTACGGTAACCGTCGCCGGAGCGTTGTATGACGCTGAAACTTCTTCCCTGACGCACGACCGGGTCGTCCTGTGCCATGAAAAGGGATGCACGCTGACAGCCGTACCCGAAGCCGGATACCGCTTCGAGGGATGGTATTCGGCAGCCGACTACAAGACACGGCTTTCGACCTCGGCTTCGTATGCCTACATTCCGACCTCGCCCGAAGCCGCGATCTTCCCGAAATTCACGGTCAATACCCGGCCGCTCGACGACGGGGGCACGGCCAACTGCTATATCGCGCCGGAGTTGAATACCTCCTATTCGTTCGACGCTACGACGATGGGCAACGGCCGTGCAACGACGAATATCCGCCCGGAGCCCCTGCGGGGTGCGGAAGCACGGGTGCTTTGGGAAACGGGCACGACCCGCGGAGCGATCGTCGAAAGTGCGGAGCTGACCGGCGACGGACGTATCGTATTCCGAACCGGCATGACCTGCGGTAATGCCGTGATCGGTCTTCTCGACAGCCGCGGGGTATGCATATGGTCGTGGCACATTTGGTCGGTGGATTACGAGATCGAGGCCACGGCCCAGACCTACGCTTCGGGAGCCGTCTTTATGGATCGCAACCTCGGGGCCCTGGCTACGGACTGCACGCAGGCCGCTGCCAAAGGACTCTATTACCAGTGGGGCCGCAAAGATCCGTTTTCGTATCCGGCGCTGGCCACGGACGCCTACACGCAGGCTCCGACCGTCTATGCTCCGGGA
>ERZ809074.3251-NODE-3251-length-15636-cov-6.514409_pt1 | contig 15636 bp, 15 predicted proteins | sample MGYA00520795_ERZ809074 | MGnify/ENA primary metagenome ERZ809074 (study PRJEB31570, sample SAMEA3212989) | Homo sapiens | biome: human-gut; feature: human gut; material: fecal | place: Sweden | collected 2011 ...
AGCGCACTACGTTCGGGACGTAGGGGTCGGGCGTTCGAGTCGCCTCATCCCGACCAATGCCAGTCAGGCGGAGAGTCAGCAGAGACCCTCCGCTTTTTTTGTTCTGCCTGGTTGCCGTCATCTGCCTCCGCCGCCTCGGAGCCGTCTCGGCTTTCTCTCAGCCAGCTGCCAGCCTCACGCCACCAGTATTCCCTTCTCTTCTGCTTTCCGCCACTCCCGTGCCCGAAACCTTCAGTGCTATAACCGACCGAGTTCTTCCCGAAATAACAGCATGGAAGTCGCGTATGCTTGACCCCGTGTATGCTATTTGCTGGCTTGATGCCATTCACTACAAGGTGAAGGACGATAAGGGTCGTGCAGTCACTCGTTCAATATACAATGTCTTAGGTATAAACAAGTCTGGCCACAAGGTTCTTCTTGGTATGTATATATCTGAGAGTGAGGGTGCTAACTTCTGGCTTGATGTAATGACCGACTTTCAGAACCGTGGTGTACGTGATATTCTGATTTGTTGCGTAGACGGTCTTAAGGGATTCCCTTACGCAATCCAAAGTGTATTCCCAGAAACCTCCGTTCTGCTATGTTGTAGTCCACCAAATCCGCAACTCAATCAAGTATGTAGGAAGCAAGCATCAGAAAGAGTTTCTGAAGAATCTCAAGACCGTATACGGTGCCGTAAGCAAGGATTCCGCATTGGCACAGCTTGACATGGTTGATGAAAAATGGGGTGAGATGTACCCTATAGTTATCAAATCCTGGCGCGACAACTGGGAGCGTCTTACGGAAGATTTTAGTATACTCCTGCAATCCGCAAGATTATCTACACAACCAATACGGTTGATGGCTATCATCGTCAGGTGCGCAAAGTAACGAAGAACAAGGGTATATTCCCGTCAGACACCGCACTTGAAAAGCTTGTGTATCTTGCCTATCGATACATTAGTGGGAAATGGACTATGCCCCTGTCTAATTGGGCACTGATATCACAACAACTTGCTATAAGAATTGGAGATAGGTTCAGGATTATGTAACTTTGTCTGTGAAAGGCTCCTCTTATTTGTGTGCAGATATGAAATCTGCACACAAATAAGAGGGAAAGAATAAAAAATCAGAGCCGTGACACAGTTCTGTTTACACTACCGCGTTCAGGGCACCTAATGTCGGGATATCGATGACTCCTTGTATTGCTCGGGTACGGGTGCGGTGTTGATTGAACACCGTAAACTACCTAATTTATTGTGTAATAATTAGTTAAGTGCTGCTTAGTGAGGTGTGCGGTGAAATCAAAACTATGTTTCTACAACCTTGTAGTCGGAGAATCTTAATCTCGATTATTGTTTACTGGAAGCTGCTTTCCATTCATCATAGATATGGCTAAAGATAGCTACGCCATCATTCAGTTGCTTCCTGGCTAAAGACTTATCTTTGTTCCACCATTCAAGAATGTAATTCTTCAGTCCCTCATATTCCTTTTGATCCTTGAATTGTCGATCCAGGCTTCCCATTTTGCCAAGCGTTGCATTGTAAAGAATAAATGCCCTTTTCTGTCCATTAGGCTTCAGTGCATACCAAGTAGCCCAAGAGTTTCCTGTGTTTATGCCATTGCCAGGCAGAAATACGTGAACTTGATAGACAGATGCATTCTTGCCGCGGTAAAGGAGTTCCATAAGGCGATCCTCTTTTACAGCCCTAATCGAATTACGTGCTATCGTTTGGCAATGTTCCCACACTTCGCCTTCAGGGTGTTCCTCTGTGAGTGCAAGCCATTCCATCTTGGCTATTTTCTCAGCATCGTACTTCTTGGCTTTTTTGCCATCTGGATTCTCGGCAAGTCTTACTTGATATTCTAACGCCCACCCCATGTACTTCTTAGGAATGTAGCCCTCTATCTGTTTGCCATCCATCATAGAGAGGCGAACATGACGCATTTCTGGGTCGTCATTCTTGCGAGCGTGTGCAGCTATCGCTACCATCATTACTGCTATGAGCAGCCAAAACTTCATTGCTTTCATAATGATTCCTTTTAGTTGTTATTTATTGTTTGCCATCTAATACTTCTATCACTCGTTGTATCATAGAACTTCGGTTGTGTTCACCTATTCCAATGAGTTTCTTTTCCCATTCCTGCGAAAGTCCTACACAGTGGCAAAGTTCTCGGATAAAGGATTTGTCGCATTTCTTATAGGTATCTCCCAGACATATAAGCTTGCCATCAGTCTGTCTGACATAGAAGTCGCAAGCCGTCTTGCTTGGGATGAAAAACATTGCTGCTGCTGTGTTACATTGCCAAGCTTTCATCCCTCCCATGTCCGTCACGGAATAACCTTGGGAGGCATAAATATAGACTTGTAATCGTGGGTGGTTAACATATAGCCAGCTCCATCCCACATTTTCCAAGGGAACAAGTGTGCGTACGTTTTGCTTGGAGGTGGCATTCCACACCACTACAGAATCAATGTTGGCGAAAGGTATCACATCGCTAGTGCATTGGCGAGAAAAGAAGTTTCTATAAACTTGAACATCCTTTTTCTTGCGTGGCAAGTCTATTCGGTCATTACTTTCATAGAGTTGCTGGATACCATTCTTTAGGTACACTCGTCCCTCGCATGATTGAGCTTGCATGCTAATAGTTCCCATATAAGCAAGCAAAATGCTAATGATGAGATATATTCGCCTCAAATATACCTCCTCATGCACGGCATTTTTGATCTCTCGGATGGTCTTGTCATTGGAAAAACGCCAACCTTCTATTTCTTCAAATTTGCACATAAGCAATTCCTCTTGATAATAATACAAATATACGAGGAAGCTTTCTGATTATCAAATGAATTAACCATTTTTAATAAAAAGCACGCTTCCTTTCGGGGGGGCACTACCTCCACAAGATTTATGATTATCACTGGTGGCTCGTGTCGTCCGATATGGGTTTGCGTGCCTTTGTTGCGTGGTCGTGGTAATGGTGGTCAGGTAGATAGCAGGGGAGGTAGGAGTGATGGCGCTGGCGGAGAGGATGCGAGCAGCGAGAGATGCGTGTGCCGGAGTGATAGGGGTATAAACAAAAAGGAGCAAAGATGTGGTAATCTTCGCTCCTTTTTGTTTCGGATTAACGTCAACGACATTATTTGCCGTGGTGCTCGTCAGAAACGGTTAACTTTTTGCGACCATGAGCACGGCGAGAAGCCAATACGCGGCGGCCGTTCTTTGTTGCCATTCTCTCACGGAAGCCGTGCTTGTTTACACGACGACGGTTGTGTGGCTGAAATGTTCTTTTCATCTTATGCTTATCTTTTATTTGTTATTATTTCTATCTCTGAAACGGCTGCCGTCTCCCTGGCCATGATGCCAGTGGAAGCATAGACGCCTTTTTGGGTTGCAAAAGTACGCATAATTTTTGAAATAACAAAGAAATCAGACATTTTTCGGTCAGAATTAGATGTTTTTTTATAAAAAAGTAGTAACTTTGCACCGCTTTTAGCAGACAACAACATTATAATAACAATATGATTAACTCACAGGAAATCAAAATCGGTACTTGCATCCGCATGGATGGCAAGATTTGGACTTGCATCGACTTCCAGCACAGAAAGCCGGGTAAGGGTAACACAGTAATGATAACCAAGCTGAAGAATGTTGCTGACGGCCGTGTGCTTGAGCGTACATTCCAGATTGGTTTCAAGCTCGAGGATGTTCGCGTGGAGCGCCGTCCTTACCAGTATCTTTATGAGGATGCCACAGGCCGTATCTTCATGAATCAGGAGACTTTCGAGCAGATTCCAATCCCTGCACACCAGATTACCGGTGTGGAGTATATGAAGGAAGGTGATGTGGTAGAGGTTGTAACCGATACAACTGACGGCACTATCCTGCTCGCCGAGATGCCTGTAAAGACTACTCTGAAGATTACTCACAGCGAGCCCGGCGTAAAGGGTAACACCGCTACCAACGCCACCAAGCCCGCTACTCTCGAGTCGGGTGCCACCGTACGCGTGCCTCTGTTTATCAACGAGGGCGAGACCATCCTGGTCGATACCCGTGATGGCAGCTATCTGGGTCGTGTAAGCGAGTAATCGCGCAGCACCCTATACTTTTGTGACAACCTATATCTCCGGGGCCACCATGGTGGGTGTTCTGAGATATAGGTTGTCTGCGTTTCAATACCATCAATCCTATCTGTACTACTGACATGAAATATAGTTTTATCATACCCGTCTACAACCGTCCCGATGAGGTCGACGAGCTGCTCGACAGCCTTACGCGCCAGGAGTGTCGTGACTTTGAGGTGGTGGTGGTCGAAGACGGGTCGGCAGTGCCTTGCCGCGACGTGTGCGACCGATATGCCGACCGATTAGACCTGCACTATTATAATAAGGAGAACTCGGGCCCTGGCCAGAGCCGCAACTATGGTGCGGAGCGGGCGCAGGGAGAGTATCTCATCGTGCTCGACTCCGACGTGGTGTTGCCTCCGGGCTATCTCTCGGCGGTAGATGCCGAACTGGCAGAGCGCGAGTGCGATGCTTTTGGTGGCCCCGACAGTGCCCATCCGTCGTTTACTCCGGTGCAGAAAGCCATCTCCTACTCGATGACGAGCTTCTTTACCACCGGCGGAATACGTGGCGGCAAGAAGAAACTGGACAAATTCTATCCCCGCTCGTTCAATATGGGCATCCGTCGTGATGTCTATGAGCGTCTGGGTGGTTTCTCGCGTATGCGCTTTGGCGAAGACATCGACTTCTCTATCCGTATATTCAAGGCAGGATGCCGCTGCCGCCTTTTCCCCGCAGCCTGGGTGTGGCACAAGCGCCGTACAGACTTCCGCAAGTTCTGGCGGCAGGTCTACAACAGCGGTATCGCGCGCATCAACCTCTACAAGAAATATCCCGAGAGCCTCAAGCTCGTCCATCTGCTGCCTATGGTCTTCACCGTGGGTGTGGCGCTGTTGGTGGTGATGGCTCTGGTGGGAGCAGGGGTATGGGCTGCTTGCCCGCAGACCACTGCCGGACCATGGCTCATGGCGTTGGCACTGGCTCCGCTGGTGCTCTATTCGCTCATCATCTGCATCGACGCCACCCGCTCGGCGCGCAGTCTGCGCGTGGGTGTGCTCAGCATCGCCTCGGCCTTCATCCAGCTCACGGGCTATGGCTGCGGCTTCCTCTCGGCGTGGTGGAAGCGCTGTGTGTGTGGCAAGAGTGAGTTCAGTGCTTACGAAAAAACCTTCTATAAATGACCTCCGGCAGTCTGAGTATCAACCAGTGGGCAGAGGAAGACCGTCCGCGTGAGAAGCTGGCCCGCCTGGGAGCGTCGGCGCTGAGCAATGCCGAGCTGCTGGCCATCCTCATCGGGTCGGGCACTCCCGAGAAGAGCGCTGTAGACCTGATGAAGGAGATACTGGCCGACTGTGGCAACAATCTCAACCAGCTGGGCAAACTCTCGCTTGCCGAGCTGCAGCGATACAAGGGCGTGGGATTGGCCAAGGCGGTGACCATTCAGGCCGCCTGTGAAATGGGCCGTCGCCGACAGGTGTCGCGGCCCGAGGAACGCCCGCGCATGGACAGCGCCGACGCCATCTATCGCGAGATGCATCCCCGTATGCAGGACCTCGATGTCGAAGAGGCGTGGGTGGTGCTGGCCAACCAGTCGTTCAGGCTCATCAAGGTGCTGCGGCTGAGCCATGGCGGCATCAGCGAGACGGCGGTCGATGTGAGGGTGGCACTCCGCGAGGCTCTGCTCTGCAATGCCACCGTGATGGCGCTCTGCCACAACCATCCCAGTGGCAACTGCCATCCCAGCCGCGATGACGACCGCATTACCGACCTCATGCGTAAAGCCTGTGAGACCATGCGCATCAGACTGGTAGATCATGTCATCGTCACCGATGGCGCCTACTACAGTTATCGCGAGGAAGGCAAACTGTGAGGACCCGCTTGCCGCGGGGCGGAAGAATATCAGTGGGGCTGGCTGAGCCTTCGGCTTGGCTGTAGTCCATATAAAGAAGATGCACAACATGCTGCTGGCAGCGCGTTGTGCATCTTTTTTGTATGGGTCGGTTGTCGCCGTGGCGACCAGGGTGACAGCGTCAGTTAATCTGCTTGTAGAACTCCTGCTGGGCGGCAAGCAGAATGTCGAGCACTCTGGGGATAATGTCGTCAAAGACGGGCGTGCTGTCTATCAGCAGCTCGGCAGAGAGCCACACATTGTCGTTGACGATAGTGGCTTTGACCACCTTCATCGAGACGCTCACCGCGTTGGTGGCTTCGAGGACGCCGGCGCGGTTGTCTTCGGTCACGTCAAAGACGCCCGGCATGACCAGACGCAGGAAGGTCTCGTCGTTGTCGCTGCCCATGAATATGAAGTTGCGCATCTGGTACTTGAAGAAGATGTCGTTGTCTTCGTCCTGCTCGTATTTGAAACCTTGTGAGCTGAGGAACTCTTTCATTAAATCTACATTTGTCATAATTTTTGGGGTTTGGTTGTTAGGATGTATATGGTTTATTGTTCTCTTGCTTCTGTCAGGCGTTGAAACCTATGCGCGGGCGTTCCATGTTGCGGCGCTCCACTCCCTGCATCTTCTCTTCTATCTCCTTGTACATATTGACCATCTCGGGGCGTATCGAGGGCCGCGTGTTGCGGATGGAGGTCTCGAGCAGCTCCTGGCTGATGAGCTGGTTGGTGAAGGCTGCCGTCATGGCTGCGTCGTTCACGATGTAGGCGATGTCGCTGGCTATGTATCCGTCGGAGAGCTCTGCCAGATGCTGGGCGTCGATGGCTGTCTCGTCGTAGGGGCGGTCCTTGAGGTGGAGCATGAACATCTCCTTGCGCGCGTCGAGGTCGGGCAGCGGCACGTAGATTTGCTTGTCTATGCGGCCGGTACGCAGCACAGCCGGGTCTATCTTGTCGGGGCGGTTGGAAGTGGCGATGACAAAGATGCCCTTCTTGGAGCAGTTGTTGAGCTGGCTCAGAAACTCGTTGACTTCGCCCGACATGCTCGTGTTGTCGATGTTGGAGCGGTTGGGGACCAGCGCGTCAAACTCGTCGAAGCACAGTACAGACGGCGCTTTTTCCTGTGCCTGCTTGAAGAGACTGCCTATCTTCTCCTGCGAACCGTGAATGTAGATGCTCGCCAGGTCTGAGGTCTTGACCATGAGGAAGTTGAAGCCCGTCTCTTCGGCGAATTTTTCTGCGAAGAACGTTTTGCCGCATCCGGGAGGACCATAGAGCAGCATGCCATTGGGCGGCGTGAGCTTGTAGCGCTCTGCCAGTTCCTTGTTCTTGATGACAAAGATTACGCGCTGGTAGAGCATGTCCTTGAGTTCCTTCATGCCGGCGATGTCGGCAAATCCGTTGCCCTTCTGCTGCTCCACGCTGAACGTTACGGCGTTGGGGTTGTCTTCCGCCTGCTGTGTGGTGGGGGCAGAGGACTGTCCCGGTGCATTGGCACCGGTGGTCTCCTGACAGGGTTTGCCGTCGATGAGGCTGATGATTTCCTCGACCGACTTGAAGCGGTCTTCGTATTTCACCGCCAGACCCTTCTGCAGGATGCGGGTGGTCTTGTCGTCGAGGTCTACACCCTCAAGCGAGAGCTGTTCTGACTTGCGCTTCTCCTTGATGAGCGTGAAGCGGCGCGCTCTGGTCATGCCCTCGGTAAAGGTCATCTCCCACGGAGCCGCGCCGAAGAGCATGGTGTAGAGGACGGCCGTGGCAGAGAAGATGTCGCTCTGCTCGTCGTAGAGGCCCATGAAGGTCTCGTTGGCGCAGTATTCCACCTCCAGGTCTGCCACCTCAAAGGGTGTCTTTCCATTGCATCGCGGCGCTGTGTGTCCCATATCGATGATTTCGGGAGTACCTCCAGCCACCTTGGAAAGCATGATGTTGCGGGGAGTGATGTCGTTGTGGCACAGGCCTTGACGGTGCAGGTAGCCGAGGCCGTTGAGAATACCTCTATATATATTCAGGGCGGTGTCGGCATCCATCCTGCCTTCGCGGGCGAGCTTGTCCATCAGCACGTCGCCGGTGAAATAATTGGTGACGAAGTAGTGGCACTCTCCGCAGTCCAGGTGGACCTTGCCCGAATCGATGAAGGAGACGATGTTTTCATTGATAAGTTTCTTGCAGCGCTCGATGGTGTAGACCTCGTGCGTGGCAGTGTCCATGAGGCGCTCTGGAGTCTTCTTGAGGATATACAGCTTGAGAAAATAGATGTTGTCGTTGTCGTCTATCACACGGTAGGTCTCGGTATATTCGTTCTCCTTGATGAGGCTTTGGGCAAGGTACTTGTCAAGTCTTGCGTTCTCTTTCAGTACACTCATAGTTCAGTCGTTAGGTTTGGTGTATAGTATTTCAGATGACAGCCATAGCCGATGGCCGATGGCAATGGTTACAAAATTAAGACAATTTCCGTTAATGCCAAACTTATCTTCCGCTTTTTTTGACTATAGGCAGGGAAAATGTCATCTTTTCCGCCCGTCTCGCGGCTGGACACAAAAACGCCGCAGGCGTTCCTCATCACTGAGAATGTGCCTGCGGCTATAATCTTGAAAACGAAATCGGGTTTATTTGAGCACGCCCAGTTCCTTGCCCACCTTGATAAAGGCGGCGATACACTTGTCGAGCTGCTCGCGGGTGTGGGCGGCAGAGAGCTGCACACGGATGCGGGCCTCGCCCTTGGGCACTACAGGATAGTAGAAGCCCGTGACGTAGATACCTTCCTCGAGCAGACGGTTGGCATAGCGCTGAGAGAGCGGCGCGTCGTAGAGCATCACGGCGCAGATGGCGCTCTGGGTGGGCTTGATGTCAAAGCCGGCAGCCTGCATCTTGTCCCGGAAGTAGTTGACATTCTCTACCAGATGGTCATGGATGGAGTTGTCTTCCTTGAGCATCTTGAACACCTCGAGACTGGCGCCGATAATGGCGGGAGCCAGCGAGTTGGAGAAGAGGTAAGGACGGCTGCTCTGGCGCAGCATGTCGATGATTTCCTTGCGGCCGGTGGTGAAACCGCCGAGGGCGCCACCAAACGACTTGCCCAATGTGCCGGTATAGATGTCTACGCGGCCATAGGTATTGCACAGTTCGCTCACGCCGTGACCGGTAGCACCTACCACGCCAGCCGAGTGAGACTCGTCGACCATGACGAGGGCGTCGTATTTCTCAGCGAGGTCGCAGATTTTGTCCATCGGAGCCACGTTGCCGTCCATCGAGAATACGCCGTCGGTACAGATGATGCGGAAGCGTTGGGCCTGAGCCTCCTGCAGACACTTCTCGAGCTCAGCCATGTCGGCGTTGGCATAGCGGTAACGCTTGGCCTTGCACAGGCGCACACCGTCGATGATAGAGGCGTGGTTGAGGGCGTCGGAGATGATGGCGTCTTCCTCGGTGAGGAAAGAGCCGAAGAGACCGCCGTTGGCGTCGAAGCAGGCGGCATAGAGTATGGTGTCCTCGGTATGGAAGTAGTCGCTGATGGCAGCCTCAAGCTCCTTGTGGATGTCTTGAGTACCACAGATGAAGCGAACCGAAGACATACCGAAACCGCGACGGTCCATCATCTGCTTAGCACCCTCGATGAGGCGGGGATGGTTGGACAGACCGAGATAGTTGTTGGCACAAAAGTTAAGCACTTCTTCGCCCTTGACCTGGATGGCAGCACCCTGGGGGCTCTCGATGATGCGTTCTTCTTTGTAAAGACCTGCGCTCTTGAGATTTTCCAGAGTAGCGCAGAGCTGTTCTTTGATTTTACCGTACATGTTTGTTCACGTTTTAGTTCTTGTTAGACTACAAAATAACGCATTATTTTCGACAAATAAAAGCGTTTGCCTGTTTTTTTTGTTAATCTGCGGGTAAAAAGGTTTTTTTATAGCTTTTTTCTCCTTAGTCTCAAAAAAAATTAGTTAATTTGCACCCATAATTTTAAGTACTTGACACATGAAAAATATCTTGGTCATCGGCTCTACAGGCCAGATTGGTTCTGAGCTGACGCGTGAATTGAGAAAAATCTATGGCAACGACCATGTAGTAGCTGGCTATATCAAGGGCGCAGAGCCCAAGGGAGAGTTGCTGGAGAGTGGTCCGTCGGCCGAGGCTGATGTCACCAACGGCGAGATGATAGCCAGCGTGGTAAAGCAGTATAATATCGACACCATCTACAATCTGGCTGCGCTCCTGTCGGTAGTGGCCGAGTCCAAGCCTCGTCTGGCATGGAAGATAGGTATCGATGGACTCTGGAACATACTCGAAGTGGCTCGCGAACATGGCTGCGCCGTATTCACACCCAGCTCGATAGGTTCTTTTGGACCATCTACACCCAAGATGATGACTCCCCAGGACACCATCCAGCGTCCCCGCACCATGTATGGCGTCACCAAGGTTACCACCGAGTTGCTCAGCGACTATTATTTCAATAAGTATGGCGTCGATACCCGTGCCGTGCGCTTCCCCGGAGTCATCTCCTATGTCACTCCTCCTGGTGGCGGCACCACCGACTATGCTGTCGACATCTATTATTCGGCAGTTCGCGGCGAGCGCTTCGTATGTCCTATCAAGGAGGGCACACTGATGGATATGATTTACATGCCCGACGCGCTCAAGGGAGCCATCGACGTGATGGAGGCCGACCCCTCGCGCCTCGTTCACCGCAATGCGTTCAACATCGCATCGCTCAGCTTCGGTCCCGAGACCGTATACCAGGCCATCAAGAAGTACAAGCCTGACTTTGAGATGGTCTACGATGTAGACCCACTCAAGCAGAGCATAGCCGAGAGCTGGCCCGACCGTCTCGACGATACCTGTGCGCGCGAGGAGTGGGACTGGTGTCCACGCTACGACCTCGACGCCATGACCCGCGATATGCTTGAGAAGCTCGCCATCAAGCTCGGAGTATAACGACTATACATTATATAATATATAAGATGCACAACGCGCTGCCAGCAGCATGTTGTGCATCTTTTTTTGTTTAGGGTATGGGTTTCGGTCTAATATCGGCGCTCCAGGAGTCCGCCGTAGGTGTTGACGCGCACCACGATGTCGGCTTCCTGTGCCCTCTCGTCGAGCGGGATGCTCACAAACGCCACCTGGGTGTAGTATTCGGGCACCCCGTTCTGGTTGTGCAGCAGCGTGAAGGTAAACTGCTCGCGGCTGCCCGTGCGTAGGGTGTCACACTTCACGCCCACGGTCTGGCGCCCCATCTCTCCGTTGTCCTTGGCACCCGCCTTGAGCGCCAGTCTCATATTGATATAGCGCCCGGTAGTGCTGCGCCATGCGCTTTCGAGTCCGAGCGGGTCGGTGCGCAGCGTGTCGGGGCGTGTGGTCTCTACAGGCCGCAACACCGGCACCGCACCGATAGAGCGTGGCTTGACGGTGGTGGCTGCGTCGTGATAGTCGTAGTAGAACAGGGCACGATACAGCGTGTCGGCCTTTGCCGCCCATTTTGCCGTAATCGTGGGCTGCAGCTGCAGCGCCTTGCCCTCGTCGGTCACCACGCGGCTTATCACGCCCTTGTCTGTCGTATATGCGTCGACCATTTCGGCCTGCATATACGAGTAGTGTCCGTCGCCCGAGTCGTAGCTGCTGCTCTCGCAAGCCGCCATCACCACTGCCATCACGCCCAGTAGCCAGTATCTCATATCACAGCCCCATTTGGTTGATAGCCGGGTTGGCATACATCTTGAGCATCTGTTCGCGCAGATAGGCATCGTCCTTGCCCTCCATCTCTATCTTGTCCAGCTGGCCCTTGAGGTAAGCCTCAAACTGCGCCTTATCTTCAGCCGTGTAGTGGTCGGCGTGGGCAGAGTCGCCGTGCAGCAGGTCGAGCGCCACGTAGTTGTTGGGATAGAGGCGGTAGCCCGCAAATATCTGCCGGTCTATGTGGTCGGCGATGAGGCGGAAGAGCTCGGTCTTGGGCGTGTCTGCCGGGATGGTGTCGAGGTAGCTGTCTATGCAGTCGGCACACTGGTAGTGTATGTATCCCTTGTAGCCCATGATGCCGGTCTGCATGCTTGTCACGTCGTCCATCGGGCCTTTCTGCCAACTGGGGTTGTCGCGGCGCGCCTGCAGTTCGGCAGCCTTGAGATAGTCGCAAGGATCATACTCATAGCTTATGGCGAGGGGCACGAGGTGCAGCTGCTTCAGTCGGTCTATGATAGAGCCTTCGCCGCCCATCACCATCATCTTGAGTATGGCTTCCTGGGTGCGGTCGTTGCTGTCCTTGGCGCGGCCTTCGCGCTGGGCTATCCATACGTTGTCGTTCTTCTCGGCGATGACGAAGTGCATGTACTCGCTCAGCCGCTTGCTCGCCATCAGCATCTCGCGCATGGAGAGGGCACGCTCTACGATAAACGATTTGTTGACGCGCACCAGGTCCTTGACCCAGGGCAGCTTGAGCAGATTGTCGCCGATGGCTATTTCACATGTCGTGTTGAAGCCTGCGTCTATCAGCAGCTTGTCGAGCAGTGCCGAATCGAGCACTATGTCGCGGTGGTTGCTGATGAAGGTATAGCGGCTGTCGGTGTCGAGCGATGCGATGTCGATGTCGCATCCCTTGCTGAGCCGCGCCAGCAGCTGTACGAGAAAACCGTAGCAGAATGTCTTCTGGAAATCTAGGTTGTCCTTGCAGGCGTGCATCTTGGCAGCCAGCGCCTCTTTGGGCACGTCAGGGTAGAGATAGGCCAGCACGCTGCTGAACTGCTCGTTCTGGAGCAGGCGGTCAAAGACGTCCGGTAACTCGTCGGGTTCAAACGGACGGATGGGGTCAAATTGTTCAGGAATTTTCATAAGCGGAAGTTCTGTAGGTTAGAACTGATTCTCCACAATCTCGCTCAGTACCTGGGTGATGTCGAGGCCGGCGGCGCGCACCTGCTGTGGGATGAAGCTGGTGGCGGTCATGCCGGGTGTGGTGTTGATTTCGAGCATGTTGATGCAGTCGTTGCCCTCGGCATCCTTGGTGATGATATAGTCGATGCGTATGATGCCGTTGCAGTGCAGGATGTCATAGATGCGGCTGGTCTCCTCGGCCACGGCTTTGGCGGTGGCGTCGGCTATGCGGGCAGGCGTAATCTCCTGCACCTGACCGTTGTACTTGGCGGCGTAGTCGAAGAACTCGTTGCTCGTCACCACCTCGGTAGCGGGGAATACCACCGATTTCTCCTTGGTCTTGTAGCAGCCTATGCTTATCTCTGTGCCCTGCATATAGCGCTCTATCATCACCTCGTTGCTCTCCATGAACGCCACGCGCAGTGCGGCAGCCAGCTGGTCGGGCTCTTTCACCTTCGACACGCCGAAGCTCGAGCCGTCGGCAGCGGGTTTGACAAAGCAGGGCATACCCAGACGGCGTGCCACCTCGTTCTCGTCGATCTCCTCGCCACGGCGCACCAGGATGCTGTCGGCCACGTTGACGCCGAAGCCTCTCAGATAGTTGTTGAGCACATACTTGTCGAAGGTCATTGCCTCGACCAGCACGCCGCTGGTGGAGTAGGGCACATGGAGCAGGTCAAAGTAGCCCTGCATCAGTCCGTTCTCGCCGGGGGTGCCGTGGATGGTGATGTAGGCGTAGTCAAATTCGACGACCTTGCCGTCGCATACGAAGGTGAAGTCGTTCTTGTCTATCTGGGCAGTGGTGTCGTCGGCGAGCTGCACGTGCCAGTCCTGTCCTTTGACATCCACGATATATACATTGTAACGTTCTTTGTCGAAAAACGAATAGATGCCCTGTGCCGAGCGCATAGAGACATCGTGCTCTGACGAGTCGCCGCCGCAAACGATGGCGATGTTTCTTTTCAGTTCTTTCATCTTTATCCTTGTTTAGTTTTCTGCAAAAGTATTTTTGGTTGTTCCTGCGATAAACGTACGCCACTTCTCGATGAGCTGGCGCATGTCTTCAGGCCATTCAGACGTGAAGTCCATCTGCTTGCCCGTGGTGGGATGCACAAAGCCCAGTGTGCGGGCGTGGAGTGCCTGCCGCGGACAGAGTGAGAAGCAGTTCTGCACAAAGGCGCGGTAGGAGGCGCTGCGCTCGCCGCGCAGGATTTCCATGCCACCGTAGCGCTCGTCGGCAAAGAGGGGATGGCCTATCGACCGCATGTGGGCGCGTATCTGGTGGGTGCGACCGGTCTCGAGAATGCACTCGATGAGGGTGACGTAGCCAAACCGCTCGATGACGCGGTAGTGTGTCACGGCGGGCTTGCCTATGCCCGAGTCTGGCGCAAATACAGCCATGCGCAGACGGTCTTTAGGGTCGCGCCCGATATTGCCTTCGATGCGTCCTTCGTCGTCCTTGACGTTTCCCCATACCAGGGCATTGTAGCTGCGATGTGTAGTCTTGTTGAAGAACTGCAGTCCCAGCTTGGTCTTGGCGTCGGGAGTCTTGGCTACCACCAGCAGACCGCTCGTATCCTTGTCTATGCGATGCACCAGACCCACCTCGGGGTCGTTGGGGTCGTAGCCCTCGACATCGCGCAGATGCCAGGCGAGAGCGTTGACCAGCGTACCCGTGAAGTTGCCCACGCCGGGGTGAACCACGAGACCGGCGGGTTTGTTGACCACCATCAGCTGGCTGTCTTCATAGACCACATCGAGTGGTATGTCCTCGGCCTCGATAGAGGTGTCGTGGCGCGGACGGTCGAGCATGAGCGTGACCACATCGCCCGGGCGCACGCGATAGTTGCGCTTCACGGGGCGGTCGTTGACATGCACAAAACCGGCATCGGCGGCACGCTGTATGCGGTTGCGGCTCGAGTGCTGCAGCTTTTCGAGCATATACTTGTCTATGCGCAGCGGCTCCTGGCCGCTGTCCACGACAAATCTGAAGTGCTCGTAGAGCTGGGGTTCGCCTTCGAGTTCGTCTATATCTTGCAGGTTGATGTCTTCGTCTGTCATTATGCTTTATATATATAAAAGGTGTAGCCCCCGAGCCTATTCGGCTGCCGTCGGCGGAGCTTTGACCTCTTCAAATTCGTCCACCTCGCCCGCCGACTCGTTCTCGTCAAACGGGTCGATAAAGTTGATGGAGTCGGCTTCGTCTACCATGCCGCTGCCAGCCTGTACCACTATCGGGTCGTCGACAGCCACGCGGTCGCCCACCGACACATGGCGTCCGTGTACGGTGATGCCATAGACCCAGTCCTTCTCGCCGGGCACGCGTTGGGGTGTGCCGAGCCTGAAGCCCATGGCAGAGAGTCGCGCCATAGCTTCGCGCAGCGAACTGTTGTCTATCACGTCGGGAATGGTGAGGGTTGGGGTATGCAGCGAGTTGATGGTGACATAGATTACGTGTCCCGACTTTACCTTGTCGCCCGCTGCAGGCGACTGGCTCAGGATGCAGTCGGGAGGGAGAGTCTTGACATAGCCGGTATCGTTGACCACCATCACCAGATTGAGGTCGGCCATGATACGGTCGGCGTCAGCAAAACGCTTATCCTTCAGGTTGGGCACGGTTATGGCTTCGCCATGATGGGTATAGGCGTCGAGGGCGAACTTCACCCCTATCACCAATGCCAGCACCACCAGTGCCATAGCGCAAAGGTTGCCCCACAGATAACGGCTTTTCAATTTGCCAATAATATCGGATGAATTCATCTGTCGTAATTTTCTGCACAAAGATAGTGCAAACCGAAGACAATACAAAGAAAAAACGTATGTATTTTCATTTTGTATTGT
>ERZ809074.3252-NODE-3252-length-15627-cov-7.547842_pt1 | contig 15627 bp, 7 predicted proteins | sample MGYA00520795_ERZ809074 | MGnify/ENA primary metagenome ERZ809074 (study PRJEB31570, sample SAMEA3212989) | Homo sapiens | biome: human-gut; feature: human gut; material: fecal | place: Sweden | collected 2011 ...
AAACTTTGTAACAAGCGTTACAAACTTTGTAACAAACTTTCTCTGCGCAGATAGTGAAAACTATCACGGGCTTAGGAAAATTTTTCTTGCGGATAGCAAAAAATTATCCGCCTCAAACTGCGGAGCGGATAGGCAGGGAGAAGTATGTACAAAGGCAACCAGGCGATAGTCGACCTTTTTAGGAAACGGTCAACTATAAAAGGAAATGGAAAACTTTATTCAGAAATAATATAAAAATGTTCAACCTATTTTCAGGAAAGAGGCTTGCCCCTGCGCGAAGCTATTTGCATCGCAGGACCTTTCTTCCGAAAACCAAAACGCGCCTAGCTGCGCCTAAAATCATCTTTTTTCTTTCAAAAAAACTATTTTCTCGGCAAAAAAGCGGGCAAGGCCTTTGCCAATTAAAAACAAAAGTATAATTTTGCACCGCAAAACGGCAGAAACGCCATATTATGCGGCGCGATAGCTCAGCTGGTTAGAGCGCATGATTCATAATCATGAGGTCCCTGGTTCAATCCCTGGTCGCGCTACAAAAAAACTCCCGACAAGCATTTGCTTCTCGGGAGTTTTTTTGTTTATAACTGTACTAACTTAGGGATTAGGGAAAAATATATGCGTGGAAAAGGGCTTTATTTTGGGGTAAAAGGGATTGTATAAGCCAAGAAAATCCGACCTTTGCAGCGCACCCTAATCTTTTCATACATGAAACTTCTACGCACGGGCTGGCTCAAGACGCCGGCGGCACAGGAAACTCTGATATACCTGGCGCTATGGCTCTGCATCTACGTCATGCCGCTGTTTCTGCTCTCCGAACGCTTCAGGTTCGACGAGGTGCTGCGCTTCTGGATTGACCTCGGCGCGCTTTTCTTGTTCTTCATCATCCACAACTTCTTCGTGGCGCCGCTGCTGGTGCACAAGAAGCGGCCGCTGCTCTATGCCGTTGTGGCCCTCGCGCTGGTTGTGAGCGGCGAACTGCTACATTCGCGCTACATCGGCCCGATTATTTTCCACAATCCCCCACACCACGAACAGCCCGAGCGCAGGTCGGAACTGCGGGGAGACAAGGAGGCGCGGCCGCCCATAGCACAAACATCGCCGCGCCACTTTGCAGAGCGCGGCCAGTGGCAGGCTCGTCCCGACGCTCAGCACAAAGCGCACCGCCCCCCTAAGGAACACCAGCCACGCACAAGGCCCATGCTCTTCGGACCGCGCGAAATCTTCACCTTTATTTATATGATATTGCTGATGGGCATTAACCTCGCCGTGAAGCTGTACATCGGAACGCAAAGGGAGCGCGGGCGCGTGGCGGAATTGGAAAAGGAGATGCTCGAGCAGCAACTTACGTATCTGCGTTTCCAAATCAATCCGCACTTTTTTATGAACACGCTCAACAATATCTTCGCGCTCGTGGACATCGACCCCGAGGGTGCGAAAACTTCATTGCTGCAACTCTCTAAGATGATGCGCTACGCCTTGTACGAAAGCACGGGGCGCACCGTGCCGCTGCGGCTGGAATTGGAGAGTGTGCATCACTATCTCGACCTCATGCGACTGCGCTATACGGACAACGTGCGCATCGACGTGGAACTGCCCGACCCCTTGCCCGAGGTTGTCATTCCACCGCTCATTCTCGTCACGTTTCTCGAAAATGCCTTTAAGCATGGCATCAGTTTCAGCAAGCCCTCGTTCGTGCATTTTAAGTTGGAAGCCGACGACCGCAACCTCATCTTCCGCTTCACCAACAGCGTGGGGGCTGCCACGCAGGAAGAGAAAGGCGGCATAGGGCTGGACAATGTGCGCAAGCGCCTCGACCTGATTTACGGCAAGGACTATTCGCTCGTTACGGAGAGCGACGAGGATGTGTACCGGCTAACGCTGACGCTGCCGAAATAAGGTATGGCCTGTTACATAATACATCGCCATCTGTTAGGCTCACTATTAATTTTGACTGGAAAGCTAACTGCCTGGAAGGCAGTACAGAGCGAAGCGACAAAAAAGCTCCGCTTTTTGTAGTGCCTTCCAGGCACTTAGCATAAGAAACATCGTTCTACCAATGCAAAAACAAGAACAAAAGCATGGACGATTTTTCAAATATTACAATTAAAAAATCCTAATAAATGAGGATTGCGGGAAAATGGGCGAGGCGGTAACTTTGCACCCGAAAAATAATAATTCCTGCAATGAACCTACTTTTATTTTCTGTATTCGCCGGGGCAGCCTGTGCAGGCGTGCCCTCTGACACCCTAAAAAACATTGACATTGAGGAAGCCGTGGTGGTGGCATCTCCCAAGGAGACCAACACGCTGCGGCGACAAGCCGTTGCGGTAAGCCTGTTCGACGAAACCTCGCTCGAACGGCTCAACGTTACGGACGTGAAAGGCCTCTCGGCCGCCGTGCCCAACTTCTATATGCCCGAATACGGCTCGAAACTCACCTCGGCCGTATATATCCGCGGCGTCGGCTCGCGCATCAACACGCCCGCCGTGGGTCTGTACGTGGACAACGTGCCCTATCTCGACAAGAGCGCCTACGATTTCAACTTCCTCGACGTGACGCGCGTGGACGTGCTGCGCGGTCCGCAGGGCACGCTCTACGGACGCAACACGCCGGGCGGCCTTATCCGCGTCTACACCGCCGATCCCTTGGTGAAGCAGGGCACGGACATCTCGGCGGGATTTACCACAAAGTCGATGGGCCGCCGCCTCTCGGCCATCACCTACCTGCACCCCGCCGAAAACCTCGGCATCTCGGTCGGCGCGTTCTACAACGGGCGCAACGGCTTCTTCACCAACCACACGCTCGGCCAGCACGCCGACGGCATGGAGAGCGGCGGCGGAAGAACGCGCCTCACGTGGAAGCCCTCGAATAAAGTAAAGGTGGACTGGACAGCATCGTTCGAGCAATCTTACGAAAGGGCCTGCCCCTATCGCCATATCGGCGACTCCGTGCGCGGCGCGGGCGGCGAAATGACTTACATGCCCGCCTCGGGAAATATTGAAGCCAACCGCCAGGCCAGTTACCGCCGCCAACTTTTCAACACGGGGCTGGGCGTGGAGCATAGGCTCGGCAAATTCACCCTGAGCAGCATCACGGCATACCAATACCTGCGCGACCGCCTCTTCATGGACCAAGATTTCATTGCCCCCGATATTTATACGCTCGAGCAAAAGCAGAATATGCACAGCGTGACCGAAGAGATTTCGCTCAAAAGCCCGAAAGGCAAGCGCGTGCAGTGGACCTCGGGCATCTATGCGGGATATACGAAAATGCAGACCGACTGTCCCGTGGTTTTCCAAGAAGACGGCATCGGTTTTCTCAACAGAAGCATCGGCGCGAGCCTGCCGAGCCGCCCGGCTATGGGGCTGACGTTTACGGACAACAGCCTTGCCTTTCTCTCCGACCTCGAAACGCCCTCTTTCGGTGCGGCGCTGTTCCAGCAGTTGAGTTTCAACGACTTGCTCGTCAAGGGTCTGAGCCTCACGCTCGGCCTGCGCCTCGACTACGACCACAGAGAACTCGACCTCTCTTCGCAGACGGCAAATCCCGTGGCGTACAACTTTAATATGAGTATGGGGCCGATGATGAATATCAACCACGACTTCTCTTCACTGCCGCAGCTCGCCGGGACGCTGAAAGACGACTATTGGCAACTGTTGCCGAAATTCGCCTTGCAATATAGTTTCGGGAAAAACGGCACGCGCGGCAACGTCTACGCAGCCGCCTCCAAGGGCTGCCGTTCGGGCGGCTACAACATTCAGGCTTACTCCGACCTCGCACAACAGTTGCTGCGACGCGAAATGATGCTCGAGGTAAAAGACTTCAGCATCAACACCATCAACGGCATACCGCGTATGCCCGACGCTGTGAAGCAGAACGCAATCGCCGGCATTACAAAAACGATGGATCGCATCGTGCCCGACGAACCCGACCTGCGCAACCTCAGCTACAAGCCCGAACAGTCGTGGAACTATGAAGCGGGCACGCACCTCTCTTTCCTCGACGGTCGCCTGCAAGCCGACCTCGCCGCCTTCTATATGCAGACGCGCGACCAGCAGTTGGCACAGTTCAGCGAGAGCGGATTGGGACGCGTCATGGTGAACGCGGGCAAGAGCCGCTCCTGCGGCATCGAGGCATCGCTGCGCACCTTATGGCTCGACAACCGCCTAAGCATCGCCGCCGACTATGGCTTCACCGAGGCTACATTTGAAAACTACGACTTAGGCGGCGGCGTGGACTATACAGACAACCGCGTGCCCTTCGTGCCGCGCCACACTATGACGGCCACGGCAAGCTTCCGCCAGCCCACGAAGTGTGACCTGCTGCGCTCTTTCACCTTCGGCGCACGCGTGAAAGGCGCGGGCGACATCATGTGGGACGAGGCAAACACCTTCGGGCAGGACTTCTACGCGCAGTTTGACGCTTCAATCGAAGCGGACCTCAAAGGCGGCGTGACGCTGACCGTGCGCGGCGCAAACCTCACGGACACCCGCGCCAACACCTTCGCCTTCCTTTCCATGAACCGCCGTTTCGCGCAGGACATCGCCCCGCGCCACTTCTCCTTCGACATCAAATGGCATTTCTAAGAAAGAATACAGCAAGCATATATCTTGAGAGTTAGCATTACAAAACGGGCTGTCCTGATGCAGGACAGCCCGTTTTACTATTTACTCAATTCTTCGTTACAATTTACTCAATTCTTTGCCGCAAAATTACCAATAAATACTGAATATCAAACAGTTTTGGAGACGTTTATTCCACAACGATCATTTCAAAAAACATTACAAAATTTGTCCAAAACATATTTATAGAACCCGCCATAGGCTCTTCATCTCCTTTTTACGCAGTCCTACGCCGCAATATCCGTCTCGAGTCCTTTTTTACTGCAAACTGCGATTTCAAGGCATTGTGTTATTACCTTTTTATCCTAAATATATAACTTTGCAACGTAATTAACGCCATTTTCCCGTATGAAACTGCTCATTGCCTCCGACATACACGGTGCGCTGCCCGCCGCCGAGCGCGTGGTACAACTTTTTGAACAACACGGATGCGACCTCCTCTGCCTGCTCGGCGACCTGCTCAACTACGGGCCGCGCAACGGCGTGCCGCAAGGCTTGGACGCGCCGGGCATCGCCGCTCTGCTCAACCGCCACGCGGGGCACATCATTGCCGTGCGCGGCAACTGCGATTCGGAAGTCGACCAAATGTTGCTGCGCTTCCCTATCATGGCAGACTACGCGCTGATAGCCGACGGCACGCGCCGCATCTTCCTCACGCACGGGCATATCTACAACGAAGAAAAGATGCCCGCGCTCGAAGGCATCGACTACTTCTTTTACGGCCATACGCATTTGCCGCACATCGTGCCTGCCGCCGACGGCCGGCCGCTCATCTGCAACACGGGTTCACCTACTTTCCCGAAAGGGGGAAACGAACCGACGGTTGCGCTCTACGAGGACGGCAAGGTTTCATTGCTGAAAATTTATGAGTAAACAAGTAGACAAGTAAACGAGTAGACGAGACATATATGTCTTGCTAATTATTTCACAGAGTAACCTGTCTCGTTTACTCGTCTACTCGTTTACTCGTCTACTAAAAAGAATATTATGAATTGGTACACGCCTGTCGAAACGCCTGCGGCGGAGGCCTTTCTCTCGCCCCGCTCACACGTGATGCTGCTCGGCTCTTGCTTTGCCGACAATATGGGCGAACGCTTCGCGCAAAGCCTGCCCGAAGGGCATGTGTCGGCAAATCCGTTCGGCGTGCTCTATAATCCCGAAAGCATTGCAGCGGCGTTGGAACTCCTATTAAGCGAAACGGCGCGCGCCGACGGCGCACTGTTTCGGGGACGCGACGGACTATGGCACAGCTGGCGGCACGCAGGACTCTTCTCCGCGCCCACCGAGGACGCTTGCCGCGAAAGCGTGAACACGGCATTGGCAGAGGCGCGGCGCGTGCTGCGCAAGGCCGACCTGCTGTGCGTCACCTTCGGCACCTCGCGTCTGTTCCGCCTGCGCGAGACAGGCATGGCCGTAGCAAATTGCCATAAGGAACTTGCCTCGAACTTTGACGAAGAAGACCTTTCTGCCGAGCAAATCGTGCGGCGCTGGCTGCCGCTGCTGGCAGAGTTGCGCCGCCTGCGCCCTACCCTGCGCATTGCCTTCACCGTAAGTCCCTACCGCTATGCCAAATGGGGATTCCACGAAAGCCGGCTGCAAAAGGCGCGGCTGCTCTTGGCTACCGACGCGCTGTGCAGGCAAATGCCCGAGGCAGCAACGTATTTCCCTGCTTACGAACTCGTGGAGGACGAATTGCGCGACTACCGATTCTATGCGCCGGACCTTATCCACCTCGCGCCGCAAACCGAGGAATACATCTGGCAACGCGTGCAGCAATGGGCGTTTTCGCCGCAACTCTCGGAATATGCCGCCGACAAGGCACGGCTGCTGCGCCTTGCCGCCCACCGTCCGCTTCATGCCGACGCCGCCTCGCAGGCAAGCCTCAACGAGCGCAAGGCAAAGATGGAAAAAGAATTTGAAGACAAATGGCGAGACCTATATATATAATATTGTATGGTTGATTTATTAGTAGACGAGTTTACAAGTAAACGAGTAAACGAGACAGAAATGTCGTACAAGCGAGCGCAATCAAGTTTACTTGAATTGCCGAGCGCAGCCGACATTATATAGATGTCTTGCAAACTATATCTTATATAGGTTACTTGTCTTGTTTACTCGTATACTCGTTTACTTGTTTACTAAAATAGTTGCAAATATATTCTCGATATGTTTTATTCTCTTGAAAAAGTAACCGCCCTCATCGGCGCGCGGCGTTTCGGCAATGCCGAAGCCCGCATCGACTGGTTGCTGACCGACAGTCGCTCACTGGCTTTCCCCGAAACAACCCTTTTCTTCGCCCTCCGCACTCCCGTGGGCGACGGACACAAATATATCCCCGACCTTTACCGCCGGGGCGTGCGCAATTTCGTGGTCGGCACGGTGCCCGACAATTACGAGACGGACTATCCCGATGCTAATTTCCTGCGCGTGCTCAGTCCCCTCAAAGCCCTGCAGCGCCTCGCCGAGCGACACCGCGAGGAGTACGTGCTGCCCGTCATTGGCATCACCGGCTCTAATGGCAAAACGGTTGTGAAGGAATGGATCTACCAGCTGCTGATGCTTTCGATGAACGTGACGCGCTCGCCCCGCAGCTACAACTCGCAAGTGGGCGTGCCGCTCTCGGTCTGGCTGCTCGACGAGCGCAGCCGCATCGGCGTTTTTGAAGCTGGCATATCGCAACCGGGCGAGATGCAGGCGCTGCGTGCCATTATCCAGCCTACCATCGGCGTGATGACGAACATCGGTCCCGCACATCAGGAAAACTTTTCTACGATACAGGAGAAATGCCACGAGAAACTCTTGCTCTTCAAAGATGCAAAGGTGCTGATTTACAATGCCGACGAGCCTGTAGTGGCGGAGAGCGTGCACGACTTCGGCTTTGGCGGCCAACTGTTCGGTTGGTCGCGGAAAGACGAAAATGCCACGGTCTTCGTACGCGCCATCGAGCCGACAGAAGACGGGAAAACGCGCATCGCCTACTTTTTCAACGGCACGGCGGCCGAATACACCCTTCCCTTCGCCGACGAAGCCTCGATACAGAACAGCATCACGGCGCTCTGCGTCTGCCTCTACCTCGGCCTCACGCCGGCCGATATCGCACGACGCATGGCATTGCTCGAACCCGTGGCGATGCGCCTCGAAGTGGTGCAAGGCGTGCGGGGCTGCACGCTTATCAACGACGCCTATAATTCTGACGCCGCCGCCCTCGACATAGCCCTCGACTTCATGAACCGCCGCGCCAAGGAACAGGCCGCGAAAGGGCGCACGCTCATTCTCTCCGACATATTCCAAACGGGCATTCCCGCAGAGGAACTTTATGCGAAAGTGGCGGAAATGCTGAAAAGCCGCGGCGTGGAACGCCTCATCGGCGTGGGGCCTGCCATTTCTGCCGCCCACACGCTCTTTTCCATAAAAAAATCTTTCTATCCCACTTCGGAGGCACTGCTGGAAAGCGGCGAACTGGACACTATCCACGACGAAATTATTCTCCTGAAAGGCGCACGCAACTTCGGCTTCGAGCAAATTGCCAAAGCCCTCTCGCTACGCGTCCACGAAACCACACTCGACGTAAACCTTGAAGCCATTGCGGAAAACTTGCACTTTTACCGCTCTTTCATGAAGCCGGAAACGAAACTCACCTGTATGGTGAAGGCCTCGGCCTACGGCGCGGGCAGCGTGGAGATTGCCAAGACGCTGCAAGAGCGCGGCGTGGACTATCTCGCCGTTGCCGTGGCGGATGAAGGCGCAGAGTTGCGCCGCGCGGGCATCACGGCGGGCATCATCGTGATGAACCCGGAAATGTCGGCGTTCGGCACGCTCTTCGAATATGAACTCGAGCCCGAGATCTATAGCTTCAACCTGCTCGACGCGCTCATACGCGCCGCACGCCGCCAAGGCATCACCGACTTCCCCGTCCACCTGAAACTCGACACGGGGATGCACCGCCTCGGCTTTAACCCCAAGACAGATATTCCCGTGCTAATAGACCGGCTTTCGCACCAGCGGGCCCTTATTCCGCGCTCCGTGTTCAGCCATTTCGTAGGTGCAGACTCCGATGGCTTCGACGAATTTTCAGAAAAACAATTCAAGCTCTTCGACGAGGCTTCGCGCACGCTGCAAGCCGCCTTCCCGCACAAAATCCTGCGCCACATCTGCAACTCTGCGGGCATAGAGCGTTTCCCCGAACGCCATCTCGACATGGTGCGCCTCGGCCTCGGACTTTACGGCATCGACCCTATTGATAACCGCGTGCTCCATAACGTTGCCACGCTGCGCACCACGATCCTGCAAATCCGCGACGTACCGGCAGGCGACAGCATCGGTTACAGCCGCAAGACCGTCCTTGACCGCCCTTCACGCATCGCTGCCATTCCTATCGGTTACGCCGACGGGCTCAACCGCCACCTCGGCAACCGCCGCGGCTATTGCCTTGTGAACGGGCAGAAGGCGGACTACGTGGGCAACATCTGCATGGACGTTTGCATGATCGACGTTACCGACATTCCTTGCCGCGAGGGCGACAGCGTGGAGATATTCGGCGATACCCTGCCCGTCACGGTTCTTTCAGATTTGCTCGAAACTATTCCTTACGAAGTGCTGACCTCTGTGAGCAACCGCGTGAAGCGCGTTTATTTCCAATGACATAATATTCTGGAAAAAAGTCCAAAGGATGCCCCGCACGGAGCATCCTTTTTGCGTGATGCAAAAGAGGAAGAATATGCGCTAAAGATTTTCCAAAAGCCCTTTATCTTGTATAAATATGACGTTTTCAACGAAAACTCAATGATAAATAAAGAAAATAATTGTACATTTGCTATGCAGAAAGTTGCTTTTATTCTTTTCCAATTCATATTTACTAACCAAAATCACGTTTAACGCTATGAGTAAATTCTACAAAATTTTCTCTCTCCTTTTGGTTGCCTGCCTTGCAACCGTGGGAGCGTGGGCGCAGACGCCGGTCAAGACCGTTGAAGACCTTGAAAACGGCGCGGCCTACTCGATTAAATCCGAGGGACGCGGTTACCTTATTTACGATGCCGGCAAAGATGCATCGCGCGCCTGGTGTTCCGACAACACCACCAACGGCGCAACGGTAACTTTCGACCAGACAAACCTCAACCACCTTTGGACATTCTACACCTCTGCCAACGGTGGTCGCTATCTCTTTAACCTCGGGGCTCAGAAGTTCCTTTACAAAAATGGCGGCGCCACAATCCTCACGAGCGAGCCATTAGGTTCTGACGTCACATTCAAGGCTGCCACTTCGGCCTCGAAAGAAGACTTTCCCGTAGTGATTGCTTTCGGCGACAACGAGATTAACCTTTCGACCGACCAAACCACCAGCGTTTTCACCAACTGGAACGACACGGGCGACACGGGCAACATCATGCAAATCGTAAAGGTGACAGATGTTTCCGAGGAACTGATGGCGGCTATCGAGGCTGCCGTTACGGAATATGAGGCAGAACCCATCACCGACCTTACTTCTCTCGACAACGGCAAAGCCTATTTCGTTAAGACCGCTCGCGGACAGTGGGTTTACGACCCCGCTTATTCCTTCACAGCCGACGAAGAGACGTTCAGCGGCGAGAATTTCCTCGTAAGTTCTACCGCCTCCGGCGTTTCCGCTACGCTCGACGATGCCAGCAAGGGCTTCGTGCTGCTCAAGACGTACCACGGCAAATATCGCCTGTGGAGCGTAGGCGCTCAGAAGTTCGTAGGTTTAGGCACACAGGTGAACGACAGTCCCGTGTTCAGCAACACGAGCCTTTCAGCCGAGCCCCTGCTTGCCGACACGCTCTCGTTCCTCGAGGGCACGGCCGGCAACGCCAAGTATCCCACGGTGATTGCCATCAACGGCCAGCAGCTTGGTATTTCCAACAACTACGGTAAGGCCGGCGGCCTCATCGCCGGCTACAACGACGTTAGCGACCAAGGCAACAACTGCGGCATCTACGCAACGACGCTCACGCCCTCTACCGAAAGCCTCCTTGCTTTGGCAGGTGCTGTGGATGCCCCCGTTTATTTGCCGGCCTCTATTGTTCCCGCCAGCGGCGAAATCACAGAACCGCTTAGCAGCATAACCATCACCCTGCCCTCTTCTGCGTATATGGCAGGCAAATGGAGCGTCAAACCGCAACTGTTCAACGGCAATGGCGAAGCTATTGGCGAACCCGAAGGAATTTGGGGCAATGGCGGCGTGCTCACCATTAAGTTTGGCACTACGCTTACCGCACCGGGCACATACACGGTTGTTATTCCCGAAGGAATGTTCGGCGACACGAAGTTCAATCCCTACTCTGCTGACAACGGCATCAGCAAGGGCGGCACTTGGAATCCCGAGTTGCGTCTCACTTACACCATTCCCATGCCTCCCGCCAATTCGTTGGCTTACACCACGGTTGCCCCCGAGAACGAAAGCACGCTCACGAAAGGGTTTGAAACCGCTACGCTGACTTATGCCGAAGAATTAGGTTTTGCCGACGGCACGCCTATCAACGTGCTCAACGCTGCCGGCGAGCCCGTTGCCACGGCAACGCTTGCCGTAAGCACGGAGAATGCCAACGAGGCAGTGCTCACGCTTTCCGAGAAACTCACCGAGAACGGCACTTACACCATCACCGTGCCCGAAGGCTATATCTACAACAGCCTTTACGATGCAGAGGCTGACGACAAAGGCGTAGCCGAAGGCGCAACCTTCAACCCCGCCTTTACGCTCACCTATACCGTAGACTATAAGGCTACGCTCACTCCGACCGTCACGCCCGACAGCGAAACGACGGTAGAAAGCCTCGCAAGCGTCAGCCTCTCGTTTGAAAAGCCCGTGACCTACAACGAGAGCAAGCCTATCAGCATTCTCAGCAAGTTCCAAGGCAGTTTCGCCACGACCGTCGAGGTCAGCGCCGAAGATGCCACTCAGGTAACCCTCACGCTCGACGAACCGATTGCCGCAACCGGCCTTTACTTGCTTTCTATTCCTGAAGAAGCCTTTACGGCAGAAGACGGAACGTTCAACCCCGAGGTGAACAGCCAGATTACAGTGCAGGCTCCCGCCAACACCTTCATATTCCAAACCACCACGCCTGCCAACGGCGCAACTGTCGTGACGCTCGAAAGCATTAAAATCACATACGATTGCTATGCATTCCCCGACAACTTCAATCCTATCAACGTGCTCGACGCCAACGGCGAAACGGTAACCACCGCCACGCTCGCTTCCGACGATTCGGACTGGAACTCCGTGAACCTCGTGCTTGCTGCGCCTATCGAAACTGCCGGCACCTACTCGATCACCGTTCCCGAGCAGTCTATCTATGATGAATGGTACAACGAGTTTGTAGAAGACAAGGGTGTCTCTTCCGGCGCGACCTACAACCCCGCTTACACGCTCAGCTTCACGGTGACGGGGCCTTATCCCGTGAACTTCGACAAGGACACGGCCGCCAACCCGAATATTGCAGGCCGCGTGCTCAACGGCGTGACGCTCACCGAAAGCGGCAAGAGCGGCCAGACCATCGCAGTGGCCAACACCGCTAAGATATACAACGACCAGCACGAAACGGCCACGCTCACCTGTACCGCAGGCAGCACGCTCACCGCTACCTTCGACTATACGGGTGCACCCGGCTCGTGGATGCACGGCTACGTATTTATAGATACCGACAACGACAAGGAATTCTCTTTCCGCAAAGGCGATATGGACCAGACGGGCACGGAGGTTTACGCTTACGCCTTCTACTCGGGCGACTTCAATAACGACAACAGCGGTAAGAACAACGCAGGCCAAACTGTCACCGACAACGCCCGCGCTCAAATCAATCCACCCTCGTTCACAGCGCCTACCACTCCGGGCACTTATCGCATCCGCTTCAAGGTAGACTGGAACAGCGTAGACCCCGGCGGTCAGCTTGCGGCAGACCATACGATATTCGGCCAGAACGGCATCGGCAAGAATGGCGGCTATATCCTCGACGCCACGCTCGAAGTAACAGAGCCCAGCCCGCTCGCTCCGCTCACGCCGACCAGCGTTACGCCCGCCGCAGGCGAGACGGTAAGCAGCTTCACCGCCGCTACCCTCACCTTCGACACGGACATCAACTACGACAGCGAGAAGACCGTCAGCATTTACAACCGCAGCCACGACACGTACACCGCCACCGTCACCGTGGAAGGCAACACCGCAACGATCAGCGTTGCCGAACCGATTACGCAGACGGGCTACTACACCATCGAAGTGCCTGCAAGCACCTTCACCACCGAGGAAGGCCGCAGCAACGACGTCATCACCACTTCGTTCATCGTGCAGGCTCCTGCCAACAGCTTCGAATACGAAAGCGTATCGCCCGCCAACGGCACTACCGTGGCCAGCCTTGGCAGCATCACGCTGACCTACTCTGAAAACGTGAACGGCACGATTATCAACGAGTCGCCGATTGAGGTGACAGATGCAGAAGGCAACACCGTTACCACCGCCACCCTCTCCACCGACATGAGCATCTGGAACATCGTGCACATCACGCTCGCCTCTGAAATCAAGACCAACGGCACGTACACGCTGACCATTCCCGAGGAGTTCATCGGCAATGAAGCCTACATCGGCTCGCAGCCCGACAAGGGCGCAGGCCTCGGCGGCAAATACAACCCCGCCTTCACCCTCACCTACACCGTCGACAGCACGCTCGGCATCGACACCCTCACGATCGACGATGCAGCCGGCAAGACGGTTTACAGCATCGACGGCCGAAAGGTTAGCGGCAAGCTGCAGCGCGGCACCTATATCATCGACGGTCAGAAGAGATTTGTGAAATAATCTCCCCGTCCGTCAATAACTCTCCATAATAACGGGAGCGGCTCGCAAGGGTCGCTCCCGTTTGTTTGCGGCACGCCAATTTCCGTCCTTTCATAGCGAAAAATCGCAAAATTGGTAAGTTTTCCCAAAATACGGGTACAACGGGAAGCTCAGGAATTGCGTAATTTTGCATCGTGCTTTATCCGAACGTTTGTGCAAGGCGAGAGCAGAGGCCAAGCTCGCTTGGACTATGCCGAGCCGCCACCAAACGTCTGTTGAAAACGAACTTGTTCGGGCTATGCCGAGCGTATCCGAAAATTTCCTTGTAAACTCGTCTACTAATATATGAAAGAAAAAATCCTCGCCGCATTGATGGCGGCATTCTCAGCAATGTCTGTCTCCGCCTGCGCGCACAAATCAGACAACAATATGATGGAAAAGAAAAAAGTTCTCGTGGTGTATTTCTCGGCAACGGGCACCACAGCCTCCGCCGCGCAAATACTGGCCAAGGCAACCGATGGCGCACTCTGCGAAATCGTCCCGCAAGAAACTTACACGCCCGCCGACCTCGACTGGCACGACCAGCAGTCGCGCAGTTCGGTGGAAATGGCCGATGCCAACGCCCGCCCGGCCATTAAACCTATGAAAGTGAACCCCAGCGACTTCGACTACGTATTTATCGGCTATCCGATATGGTGGGACCTCGCCCCGCGCGTCGTCAACACCTTTATCGAAAGCCACGACCTTAGCGGCAAAACGCTCATCCCCTTTGCCACATCGGGCAGCAGCGCCATCGACGGCAGCGTGCGCGCGCTCCGAGCCGCTTACCCCAAACTCAAATGGCAGAAAGGGCGGCTGCTCAACAACGCCGACGAGACGAAGGTAAAGACATGGCTTGACGAACTGTTCTAACCGCCTGTTTCGCACACGCGGCCCCATTCTGACGGGAGCGATCCAGCAAGGGTCGCTCCCGTTTTTGTAGGCTCAAGGCAATCGGCCGCAAGCCATTATTTTCGTTGCCCAAGCGGGGTTTTCTTTGCTCCTTGAAAATTTTGATTTTCCCCCAGCAGGGTTTTATTCAAGACATTGACGGTTGCTGACAGATGAAAGGTTGCCTGCCCAAAGCGCTTCCTATACGCATTTTTTTACCCCGAAAAGCCCTTCAACCCAGCACTCAGTCAATTAACTATCTGTATGAAAGTTAATTAGGAGTGTATGGTTGTGACACCCCAACCCGTCACAACCCAGCACAAAAAGACATCGCACAGATTGCAAAGAATATCCAACTACCGGCCTTTCCACTCGGTATTTCAAGGCAGATGTTTTTTGCTAAGTCCTTGATATTTTTTCCTAACCCCGCGCTATTTTTCACTATCTGCGCAGAAAAAGTTTGTTACAAACTTGCTAACATGTATTACAAAGTTTGTAACACGTATTACAAACTTTGTAACAAGCGTTACAAACTTTGTAACAAAAACTTTCTTATATGACAGGAAAAATTATCTTGCGGATAGTGAAAACTATCTTGCAGATAATAAAAAATTATCTTGCGGATAGTGGCACTTGAAACCTGCCTCATACAAGAGTGCAGAATAAGATGTTTGTAGCAAGACGGTCAACTTGACCAGAAAATAGTCAACCAATTTCAGGACAAGACAAGGACAAGACAAACCCGTCACTAACGACGGGTTTGAGGCGCAAACTATACACTCGTAACTAGATATAAAACAAATAGTTAAGCAGATTAGTGTATAGTTGAAGGGTTTTTCGGGGTGAAAAGTGCGGAACGCGCGCGCGAGGAAAGCTATTTTGGATTTTCGCAGGTCGCGAAACGGCAAATGAGGAGAAGCAGGCTAACTCTACCTACAAAGAAGAAAAAGCATAAACGAAACGGGGAAATAAAGAAGCACTTACCGCGTCTGTGCAAAACACAAAAAATCCGCCTCGCAGCTAATCTGACGAAATCGTCTGTTGCAACAGACGGATTTCATCTTTGCTTTGCATATTGGCAGTCGGAACTGCCAAATTAGTTTTGTTGTTCGTTTCAACGAACGAATTCTGAGTCTCATCCTCCAATTTGGCAGTTCTGACTGCCAAATTAGGATTTTCAAGGCTTTGCCATTCTTCGTAAAAGGTTCATATAAATGCATGATTTCACTGCGTTAGCTGCACAAGTGTGGCGGGCTGTAAGCCCAATTGCTGCACTCAGCCCAGGGCAGC
>ERZ809074.3255-NODE-3255-length-15609-cov-19.728751_pt1 | contig 15609 bp, 13 predicted proteins | sample MGYA00520795_ERZ809074 | MGnify/ENA primary metagenome ERZ809074 (study PRJEB31570, sample SAMEA3212989) | Homo sapiens | biome: human-gut; feature: human gut; material: fecal | place: Sweden | collected 2011 ...
CGAACTGCAATCCCTTATTTAGTTTTTTTTGAGGTGGCCGTTGTAACGCAACCTATGGAGAAAGCTTTTCTGTCCGGCCCAATCCGGTTCGCCGGCGCCTCAGTTGGCGTCGCCCTCCCCGCAAAGCCTTAATTTTTCGTCGGCCACGCCAACCAGGCCCGGCCGAGCCTCCGGCAACCCGGGCTTCCCTTTTCCCATAAGAAGAGAATGCGACGAATATATATAATATAACAAGATATTAAACTAACAGTTACTTGACATAAAAATGGGGGGTAGCACAATATATTTTGTGTAATTATGTAATTCAAATTATCAGGGGGGAGAAATGAATTCGAAAAGAAAATGCAAAAGAGAAATTTGTCGTACGCTGATTGTGGTGATGATGGTAGGTCTGATGGGCGGCGTGTATCCCATGATGCGGGAAAACCAAGCCTGTGCGTTAACCCGAACCATGAACGTAAACGATTGGCTGGAGCAGTGCCGGATGGTGGCCATCAAGGTTTCCAACGAAAAGGCTAAATACCACGGAGACCCGGGTTCACCGACGAAGAAATACGATAAGAATTTCAATAGAAACATCTGACGAAGATTCACCGAAGAGTGCAGCTGAACTGTGCGGACTACGCATCCTGGTGTCTCCAGCGGTACAAGGTGCTTCCGGTGGGTCAGAAATTCTGGGTGCAGGGTCAGAGCATCGAAGGAAAGGACAAGAAGAAAGTTCGGAAGAACAAAAAATTCCAACAGATTAAGATTGCCAAGAAAGGGGTCTATGCCTCTACTTTGGTGAAGCGAAAGGGAACCAAGAGTCTCAAGAAGGGCGACCTGGTTTCCGTAGTGAAGAAGAACGGAAAAGGGCATCACATCCAGATCTATGCCGGCAGAGAAGAAGGCACCGGCAAAATGCTCTGGTATATGGTGAACAACGGCAGCATTTGTGACAAAAACGGTTACCTGAAGCTGTCCCGCATGCTGCGAACCGTGAACGGTCAGTACAACGGAAATCCGCGCGTGGCCATGATTCTCCGCATCAAGGGCCTGAACTATACGGAGGAATTTAAAGTGACCACATCTCACGGAGAACACGGAACGATTGCCGGGTCCCGCTGGGTAAAGTGGGGCAAGGATGCGGAGTTCGCCGTGACAGTGGAATTCCGGGAAGCGCCGCCGACAGAGGTACCGTCGGATGATATTTTTCCGGCCTTCAGGTGCATGAAATTGTTTTTATTGGGGGCGTAATCTGTTATGCGAACAAGAAGTACGAAGTTCCGACGGCGATATGTTTGATGGGATATGTTTGATGGAAATTTTTGGATTCCTTTTGATTGGAAAATATCTATATTGTGACGTTTGAATAAGGGCAGTTCGAAGATTTCCGCAAAGGTGTTTCAAGTATTGAAAATGGAATAAGATGAGAAAGAGGTGAGTCTGTGGGGCCCACCTCTTTTTGTTGGAATAAATTGCGACAGAACATGGAAGTGAAAGTAAACCGGAATTAAACTGCCAGTTTATTGACGAAAAAAGTGAAGGAGTTGATAATATACTAAGAAAGTCTCTAAGAGACAAAAGTGTATCATATTCACTCTCGGGGAAACAATCGGTCAATTTATCTGGGCTAAATTGGAGGAACAATTATGAAAGAGAGATTTGGGAAGTTATTGGGAGTTTTAGTGTGCAGCATGGTTCTGGTGGGAACGCTGGCCGTTGCGGCATTTGCGGATGATGATGTTGTACCGGTAGGATCTGCAGATGTGGCATGGATTGGCGAAACCGGTTACGAAACATTGGAGGCAGCAGTAACAGCTGCAAAGAGCGGAGACACTATCGTTCTGGGAGAGGGAAAATACACCCTGTATAAGAAGGGCGCCGACACAAAGGGAAAGAACCTCACCTTTGTCGGAAAGGGCGCTGACAAAACAGAATGGGGAATAGGTGCAACAATGCCGGATCCGGACAAATTTGGAACGGAATATAACGGAGACTACAGTTTTGACGGTGCAGGTACAATTACTTTTAAGAACATGACATTGCAGTCGAGCACTGCGAATTATCTGGGCTTTATTCGTGCAGATAGGACAATCACGGAGAATTGTACTATTAACGGAAAGACCTTCTACTGGGGGTATACTTCCGCAATGTTCAAAAACACAACCTTCAACGCACCGAAGGGTGATTATGCACTGTGGACATACAGCTCGCCGGAGATGACTTTCGATGGGTGTACCTTTAATACATCCGGAAAAACCGTTAATGTGTATACGGATTCCGGTGCCGGAAAAAACGACATCACGGTGAACTTCAGCAATTGCACGGTGAATAATTCCGCTGAAAAAAATAAGTCGGTGCTGAACATCAACGATCAGAATATGGGAAACTTTAAGTACAGACTGAACATTTCCGGAACAAATACGATTAACAACACTGCTGAGGGCGTTGATATTTTCCGCGATTCGGTGACATGCAGCAGATGGTTTGGCTTCGGCGGAAAGGCATCTTCCAATAATACCGGCAGAAGTGTGGTTACCGTCGATGGCCATGATGCATTCAAGGATGGCAAGATGGTGGGTCACGAGGTTTGTGACAACTACACCGATGGTTATAAAGACAATGCTTATGAGAGAAGCACATCGGGCTGGGAAAAGACTGATACGGACAAGTACGTTCGTCGCGTGAAGAAAGTCTGCAATTACTGTGGCTACAGTGAGACATATGATGAAGAGGGTTATTCCGTAACGTATACCGATGGTGTGGATGATAAGGAAATCTTCAAAGATCAGACACAGATTGTTCCGGCAGGAGATGGAACGCCGAAATTCGATGGCGAAGATCCTTCCAGAGAGGGTTACAAATTCACCGGGTGGAGTCCGGCGGTAGAGGAAACCGTAACTAAGAATGTAACGTATACTGCTACTTGGGAAAAAGAAGCGGATCCGACCGATCCGGATAATGGTGATGACGATACCACTCCGAGCAAGACCAACGGAAAAACTACGGGGAAAAAAGTAGCTCCGAATACCGGAGACGACAGCAATCTTTCACTGTGGGCTGCTTTGCTGTTCATTAGTGGTGGTGCTGCCATTGGTACAACGGTTGCAAGAAAGAAGAAAAAATATACCAAATAATTCCATGAATTGACGAAATAACGGCTGCAAAATCGCAGCCGTTATTTTTTACCGTATCTCCATCCCGGCCTTCACGATGCGGAGCAGCCGCACCGCCGCGCGGAAGCAATTCTTCTCCGCATCGCGGATGGCCGAATCCAGGGATTCAATGCGGTCCACCAGGGGCATCATCCCGGAAATTCCGAAATCGTACAGCGCCTCGGCGCCGTCCTCGATGCTTCCCGCCAAGGCGAAGCAAGGTATTTGGTGAGTTTTGCAGTGCGCCGCCACGCCGGCCACCACTTTGCCGTAGGCCGACTGGAAATCCATACGCCCCTCACCGGTGATGACCAGGTCCGCGGATTCCAGGCAGGCATCGAATTCCAGAAGCTTCAATACCGTCTCGATGCCGGAGGAAATTTCGCTGCGGGTAAAAGCAAGCAGTCCGGCGCCGAGACCCCCGGCCGCCCCGGAACCCGGCGCGTGGCGGATGGATTTTTTTGGGAGGGCGGACTCTACACAGTCAATGTAGTGAGCCATGGCTTGATCCATGTCGGCCAGCCGCTCTGCCGGAATGCCTTTCTGGGGTCCGTACACGTACACCGCGCCTTCCGGCCCCAGGAGAGGGTTTTTCACGTCGCTCATGACGGTGATGGGAATCCGGGAAATGGCAGGGTTCAGCCGGGAGATATCCACCGCCGCAATCCGATGCATGGATGCGGGCACCGGATCCATGGGCATGCCGTTTTCGTCCCGGAACACCGCGCCAAGGGCGGCGGCCATGCCCATCCCACCGTCGCTGGTAGCGCTGCCGCCCAGGCCCAGGTAGATGTGCCGGCAGCCCTGAGAGATGGCATCCAGAATCATCTCGCCGGTGCCGAAGGTGTTGGAATGAAAGACATCCCGCTCCGCCTCGGGCACCAGGGTCAGGCCGGACGCGCAGGCCATATCCATGATGGCGATTTTTGTTTTTGGGAGGGGATGCTCCGGCGTTTCCCGTGCAGAAGCGATGGGTGCGGATGGAACGATGCCGTAGCGGGCGGTCACCGGAGTCCCCAAAGGGCCGCGGACCTGCAGGGTGCGGATTTCACCGGAGAGGACGTTCATCAGCGCTTCCGCGGTGCCTTCCCCGCCGTCCGCCAGGGGAAGCTTCTGAACGGCAGCATCCGGGAATACCTCCCGGGCGGCGTTTGCCGCGATGTCACAGACCTGAGAGGCGGTGAGGGATCCCTTGAAGGAATCCGGAGCGATTACAATTTTCATAAAAAAATCCTTTCTTCATGCGGGAACCGGCGAGATGCCCGTTGTCAAGTGTTTTATTTTCTTAATGCCATAGTGAGTGGAAATCTTTCCGCCGATATATTACAATATAAATCAGAAATATTATAGCAAGTCCGAGGGGATTCTGCTATTGGGACGGGAGAGAGAGATGAAGAAACAGGCAGATATTTTGACGCAGTATGCGGAAATCGATGAAGCGCACGTGGATGCGCTGCTGCAGGAGGAGCTTCGCCGGAATCGGAAGAAGCTGGTGGTACTGGACGATGATCCGACAGGGGTGCAGACGGTGCACGACGTGTCGGTGTATACCCACTGGACGCGGGAGGATTTGGCGGCGGGTTTTCAAGAGGAAGAGAATCTGTTCTACGTGCTGACCAATTCCAGGGGTTTTACGGAGGCGGAAACGATAAAAGCACACCGAGAGGTCGCAGAGGCCACCGACAAGGCGGCAAAGGCGGCCGGTTCACCCTGGACAACATCCACTATGTGAAATACGGCGAAGAGTTGGTGCCGGCCAATGAAACGGAGTTCGCCAAGGACCCCACCTTCGGATACGTGTCGGAGACCCTGCCGGAGTACGTGGAGGAGAAGACCGGCGGAAAGTTCCGGAAGGAAGCGGTGACCTGCATCTCCTTGAAAGATTTGCATGAAGTGAATTTCGACTGGATTCAGCAGCAGCTGATGGACGTGAAGGATTTCAATAAAGTCGTGGTGAATGCGGTGGATTATCCGGACCTGAAGGTATTCTGCGTTGCGCTGCTTCGGGCCATGGCCGCCGGCAAGAACTTTCTGTTCCGGACGGCGGCATCCCTGGTGCGGGTGCTGGGCGGCATTTCGGAACGGCCGCTTCTGACCCGGGAGGATATGGTCCAGAAGGAAACCGCCAACGGCGGAATCATCGTGGTGGGTTCCCACACGGACAAAACCACCCGGCAGCTGAGCCGGCTCCGGGAGCGGGAGGACATTGCGTTTATTGAATTGGATGCGACGCTGGTTCGGGACGAGGGAGCCTTTGAGCAGGAAGTGGCCCGCTGCCTGGCAGAGGAGGAGCGCTGCATCCGGAACGGGCAGACGGTGTGCTGCTACACCACCCGAGGCCTGATTACGGCGGATACCGGCGACCGGGAGGACGAGCTGCGCCTCTCCGTGCGGATTTCTGATGCGGTGCAGTCTCTGGTGGGACGGCTGTCGGTCACACCGGCTTTCGTCATCGCAAAAGGCGGCATTACTTCCAGCGATGTGGGTACCAAGGCGCTGGCGGTAAAAAAAGCTCGCGTGCTGGGACAGATTCAGCCGGGAATTCCGGTGTGGCAGACCGGAGCGGAAAGCCGTTTCCCGGGAACGCCGTACGTCATCTTCCCGGGAAATGTGGGTGAGGACGGAACTCTGAAAGCCGCGGCGGAAGTGCTTTTAGGGGGAAAATAAAAAGCAATATTTGTTAAATAACAACAAGGTCAAATAATGCGGTTGTGCAATTTAACAAAGTGAAGAAGAGTGCAAAAAAACCTTTAAAAATCAACGTTTTTGTGCTATATTAGAATACAATTTATGATTTAAAATACTGTTGCGAAGTGAGAAAGAAAGAGGTGTACAATGGCAATTGTTCTTCAGGAACCATCCAGAACATTTAGTGAATATCTTCTGATTCCGGGCTACTCCAGCGCGGAAGCAAGACCGGAAAATGTGTCGCTTAAGACTCCGATTACCAAGTTTAAGAAAGGTGAGGAGCCGGCGATTACCATGAATATTCCACTGGTATCTGCAGTAATGCAGGCGGTATCTGACGACCATATGGCCGTAGCTCTGGCAAAGGAAGGCGGCGTTGCGTTTATCTACGGATCCCAGTCCATTGAAAGCCAGGCAAACATGGTACGCAAGGTAAAGAGCTACAAGGCGGGCTTCGTAACCAGCGACTGCAACCTGAAGCCGGATCAGACCCTGAAGGATGTTCTGTACCTGAAGGAAAGAACCGGTCATTCCACCATCGCGATTACCGAGGACGGTACTGCCAACGGTAAGCTGATGGGCATTGTAACCAGCAAGGACTACAGAGTCAGCCGTCTGGATGCGGACACGAAGATTTCCGAGTTCATGACACCGATGGACAAGCTGGTATACGGAAAAGAAGGCATCACCCTGTCCGAGGCGAACGACATCATCTGGGACAACAAGGTGAACCAGCTGCCAATCGTAGACGATGAGATGCACCTCAAGAGTCTGGTATTCCGTAAGGACTACGATTCTCATAAATCCAACCCGAACGAACTGCTGGATGCCAACAAGAGCTACATAGTTGGTGCCGGAATCAACACCAGAGACTTTAAGGAAAGAGTTCCTGCACTGGTAGAGGCCGGTGTAGACGTGATGACCATCGACTCTTCCGAAGGTTACTCCGAGTGGCAGGCAATCACCCTCAAGTGGATTCGCGACAATTACGGAGACACCGTTAAGGTGGGTGCCGGAAACGTTGTCGATAAAGAAGGTTTTGACTTCCTGGTAGAGCACGGTGCGGATTTCGTAAAGATTGGTATCGGCGGTGGCTCCATCTGCATCACCAGAGAGCAGAAGGGTATTGGCCGCGGCCAGGCTTCTGCTGTGCTGGAAGTTGCAAAAGCAAGAGACGAATACTATGAGAAGACCGGCATCTACGTTCCGATTTGCTCCGACGGCGGTATCGTTCACGATTACCACATGACTCTGGCTCTGGCAATGGGTGCGGACTTTATCATGCTGGGAAGATATTTTGCTCGTTTCGACGAGTCCCCATCCGCAAGAATCATGGTTAACGGAAACTACATGAAAGAGTACTGGGGCGAAGGTTCCGCAAGAGCCAGAAACTGGCAGAGATACGACCTGGGCGGCGATGCAAAGCTGAAGTTCGAGGAAGGCGTAGATTCCTACGTTCCGTATGCCGGCTCTCTGCACGACAACGTAAAGCTGTCCCTGGACAAGGTGAAATCCACCATGTGCAACTGCGGCGTGCTGAGCATTAAGCAGCTGCAGGCGGAAGCGAAGCTTACTCTGGTATCCGCAACCAGTATCGTTGAGGGCGGCGCTCACGACGTTGTCCTGAAGGACAACAGCGTTGCTACAGTAAGACGATAGTTGAAAAACGAGACGCAGAATGTATAATAACGGTGCATCAGCGTGTTGGCGCTGATGCACTTTTAAGATTAATCGCAAAAGAATGGGAAGAGGTATCAAAATGGCACAGAACAAAATTTTGATTCTGGACTTCGGCGGTCAGTACAACCAGCTGATTGCTCGGCGTGTTCGGGAATGCAATGTGTATTCGGAAGTCCGCGGCTTTGAGAGCACCACTCTGGAAGACATCAAAGCCTTCGATCCAAAGGGTATTATTTTTACCGGCGGACCACAGAGCGCATACGGCGAAGGTGCACCGAGCATCGATGCCGGCGTGTTCGAGCTGGGCGTTCCGATTATGGGAATCTGCTACGGTGCGCAGCTGATGGCATACATGCTGGGCGGCAAAATCGATTCCGCTCCGACCAGTGAATACGGTCGTGCGGACGTGGTAATCGATGATAAGGGCGGCATCCTGAAGAGTGCCGACGATGTGAATGTCTGCTGGATGAGCCATACGGACTACATCAGCCGGCCGCCGGAAGGTTTTGTGGTGACCGCGCACACGGATCACTGCCCGGTTGCGGGAATGGAAGACCGGAAGAGAGGATTCTACGGCGTGCAGTTCCATCCGGAAGTAAACCACACCGCACACGGTGCAGAGTTCATCCGGGATTTCGTGCTGGACGTGTGCAAATGCGACCAGGATTGGAAGATGAATTTCTTCGCAGAAAAACAGATTGAAGAGCTGCGGGAGAAGATCGGCGACGGAAAGGTGCTGCTGGCACTGTCCGGCGGCGTGGACTCCAGCGTCGTTGCGGGACTTCTGTCCAAGGCAATCGGCAAACAGCTGACCTGCGTTTTCGTGGATCACGGCCTGCTCCGTAAGAACGAGGCGGAAGAGGTTGCTGCCGTGTTCGGACCGGAAGGACCCTTCGACCTTAATTTTATCTGCGTGGATGCGAAACAGCGTTACTACGATAAACTGGCCGGCGTAACCGAACCGGAGCAGAAGAGAAAGATTATCGGTGAGGAGTTCATCCACGTATTCGAAGAGGAAGCGAAGAAAATCGGCAAGGTGGATTTCCTGGCACAGGGCACCATCTATCCGGACGTAATCGAGTCCGGCCTGGGCAAATCCGCTGTCATCAAGTCTCACCACAACGTGGGCGGACTGCCGGATTACGTGGACTTCAAGGAAATCGTGGAGCCGCTGCGCAGCTTGTTCAAGGACGAGGTTCGTCAGCTGGGCAGAGAAATCGGACTGCCGGATTACATTGTAGACCGGCAGCCGTTCCCGGGTCCGGGTCTGGGAATTCGAATCATCGGGGAGGTTAACGCAGAGAAGGTGAAGATCGTTCAGGATGCGGATGCCATCTACCGGGAAGAAATTGCCAACGCGGGACTGGCCGGAAGCATCAGCCAGTACTATGCGGCGCTGACCAACATGCGCTCCGTCGGCGTTATGGGTGACTTCCGTACTTATGATTACGCCGTGGCACTTCGTGCGGTTCAGACGTCCGACTTCATGACCGCAACCGCTGTGGAAATTCCGTGGAATGTCCTGCAGAAGGTGATGACCCGAATCGTAAACGAGGTGGATCACGTGAACCGGGTATTCTATGATTTGACCAGCAAACCACCGGGGACTATTGAGTTTGAATAACCTATAAACATCAAGAACCGTTGAAATTTCAACGGTTCTTTTTTTCGTGGGACCAAGTTTGGGACCAAGTCAGCAATATTTGCAAAACTCATCATTAATTTTTATTATTATAAGACACATGATTTTTAAGATTTGGTAGTAGCTACTTTCGGACACTTTTTCATCAATTGGATTGTTACCATGACAGTATTTATTTCGCAAATCTAATCCATTTGAGTACTTATGCATATTTAGCATCCTTATCGCTTAAATGCTGGGATTGATGACCGCTTCCAACGAAAGCGCCAGTGCCTCTATGCTTTCTGATGGCTCTCCATTCAGCGAGCGTAAAGTATGGAAATCCAAGCTGCTCAGCTGCTTTCTTTACTCCAATGTCATCAGATAGTTCTAAGGCTTGAAGCTAAAATTCTCATATGGTCACCATATATTTTGCAAACAGAAGTAAAGAAGTTATATGCACCCGGTCTAGAAGAGTTTATAAGTAAAGATGAAGTAGCCGGTTATGCAGGAGTAGATAAAATTTCTGTAGATTTAAAAGAAGGTGCCCAAGATAATCCTCTGCATTTTACGGGCACCGAAGATTTATCACAATATGGCCTAATTATTGTGATGCTGCCATATGAATCATTAACAGATACTGATGTAAGTGTATTAAAAAACTATCTTAATGCTGGTGGGCGAATTGTATTACAGGGAGAAAGGGATGGTTTTGCAAGATATGAAAATAAAGTATTATCAGATTTTGCAGGGCAATTAGGGGTAACGTTTCAAATTACAATTAATGTCGACGATCAGGATAATGCCATTATCAATAAAGATTCAGATATAATGGGTGGTCAAGATCTTGTAGGAAATGAACTTGAGTATAGGGCAATTGGAGAGATTACTTATAGTGGAGATGCACAAGTTATTGCCACAAGTGTAGACAAAAAATATCCTTTTATTGTAGATTTTCCAGTTCAAAAAGGACGTATAACTGTCATGTCAGATGTAAACTGGTGGCATAAAAGGGGCAGTATGCTCCATACACCTGCTCAATTACAGTCTGCACAGGAATTATGGGGAAAATTTTTATCAAACTCTATAAAAAATATGCAAGCTGTAAAGAATGGAATTAATCCTAATCATGAACATCATTTCAATTATATAAGTCAAGGTAATAAGATTTTGGCATATTGTGATGAAACATGGGGTGCCTCTGGATGTGAATATAATGGAATAAGTAACGCTGTTGCAGTAACCTTATTAGCTGATGATGCCTTTTATTCAGGTGAAGCTTATTCAGGTATTACAGTAGAAGGAATAGACACATACAATGCTATTACAAAAAGTAATTTAGACAAGTCACAAGTAAGCTTCTATCAAGTAGAGATAAAAGGAACCACTAGTGGAGGCATAAAACTTGAATCAGCGCCAAAAGAAAAAGGTCATTATTATGCAGCAATCACTAGTAATGGTGCACAAGCTGTGGCTGCATTTAGTATTGAGAGATTAGCACATAGTATTACAATACAAAATGGTACAACAGAAATTGCAGACAGTAAAGCAGAAGAAGATACGATTGTAACCATTAAAGCTGATCCGGCCCCGGCGGGAAAAGTGTTTGATAAGTGGGTTGTAGAAAGCGGAAACATTACCCTTGCGGACGCAAACAGCGCAACCACAACCTTCACAATGCCTGACAGCGCAGTAAGTGTGAAAGCGACCTATACGGACGCTCCGCAGACCGGAACACCGACAGAACCGGCGAAGCCTGAGAACCCCGATTCTCCGCAGACTGGCGATAACAGCCACATGGCATTGTGGATTGCACTTCTCTTTGTGAGCGGAGCAGGCGTAATCGGAACAACTGTTTACGGAAAGAAAAAAAGAGCAAAATAAATTCATATAAGTGTGCTTAGCGTACTTGCAACAATCCCTCCTGTCACAGACACCGGCAGGAGGGATTTATTATGGACAGATATAATAGTCGAATTGTGATATTCTTATTCATCCTATACCTACCTCCTTCTCTTTATTGATATTCATTGTTTTTCCTCCTGAAAATTGTCAACTTCAATTGCATTGCTGCGGAAATCAAGCCCTTTGGCACAATTATCATCAAAAATCAAAACCCTCCGAAGTGACTCAAGGTTTCCGCTACAATCTCGGAGCCATCTCGCATCGCCTGCTCGATATCCCCATGCAGAAGATACGAACACACAAAACTGGAATTGTCAAGAAAAGTGCAGTCTGTTAAACCCACAAAGTTTCTGATAGTCTAAGCAGCACACTGAATATCCTCTTCGAACAGCCTTCTGTTTGCTGCAGGAGGAAGACTGTTCGGATTTGATGTATAGATTCTCTTCTGGTTGTAATACGTGAATACATAGTTGAAGACGATTCGTTTAATTTCTTCTCTGGTCATTCTGTAGGTTGGAATTCTGTATAGCAGTTCCTTCTTGAGTGTAGCGAAGAAGCTTTCCATGTCGCGCCGCGGCAATTGCATAGATAACTGTATTATGGAGACATTTTTCGGTCGAATGAAGAATGAGATGTATTGTGGGGTCATTCCGGTCAAGGCGTAGTATATCGTTGCACACATGCCATAGACATCTGTCCAGGGGCCGAGTTTACCGTTCGGGAAGTATTGTTCCGGGGGTGCAAATCCATGCTTTAAAATTACTGTTTTAGATTCCTGTTCAGTCATACTTTCAAGGTTTGCAGAACCAAAATCAATGAGGTGGAATTGATTGTCGGTTCCGAGAATCAGATTGTCCGGACTGATGTCTCCATGAAGTAATCCTTTTTTATGAACCTGAATCAAATCCCGTAGAACCGGTGCAATGAGCTGGAATAATTCATCAAAGGACAGTGGTTCGTTTTCTTTAATATATTGTTTTAATGTGAGTCCATCGATTAGTTCCATGACAAGATAGAAGGTGCCATTTGCCTCGATAATATCTTTTACTCCTACGATGTGTTCCAACTGCTGAAATTCTTGTAAGATGCTTGCCTCTGTCAGAAAGCGGCGGCGTTCCCGCTCAAATAGTTCCTGATGCTCCGGAAAGGGAACAACGGTGGAGCTTTCTTGTTCTATCCTTCGGTATGCGATATGATTTGGAAAATACTCTTTGAGCGCAAAATGTTCGTCTGTATGGCGGAGTTTGCAGCAATAGGTGATTCCGAATCCGCCTTCTCCTAAAACCCGTTCAATGATGTAGTTGTGTGGTAGAACCGTTCCGGGAGGTAAAGTATGGTATGATTGTGGTATATGGTCGTTCATAGTTGTTTCTCCAATCGATCGTGCAAGTCTATTTATTCCCATTGAAAATCTTTACAGCAAAAAGAAATAAAAGCAAGGGTACATCTGCCAACTGTAATTCGGTCGTGCTGAAATCTCCCAAACTCAGTTCCGTTTCCGGATTTAGCAGGTAAACCTGTTTCGGGATGAGGCGGGTATTGACCCGTTGTTCTGCTTTAATGCGAATCATGGAACCTTCATAGATACCACAGGTGCAGATGAGGGTACCGCAGGAGGGCTGATTCTTTAAGAAATCCCGTGTTTTCTTTTGATACTGTCGGCTGACCGGAATGGCGGTGTCGGTATCCCGAAGGGTAACAGATTGATTGTTATAACCAATAATCTGATTTATTGCTACTAGGTAACTTTGATGACAGCGAAGAAAATTATTTCCAGTTAAATGTTCTTCCAATGTATTCAATTTTTCATAACACTGGTAAGTTTCGGACAATGTGTGAATGGTAAGTATTCTGTTGTTACTCTCAATGTAAAGAATAGTGTCAATGGAAATTTTGTAGTTGCTGCCCCGGGTTGACAAACAAATGAGAAACTCAATATTCCTGTGGAAAAAAGGGGCAAAATTTGATAGAATGAAAAAAATCAAGAAGCATAATTTAAAGGAGGAATTTGTTATGAACAGATTACAGGACAAAGTTGCTGTTGTTACCGGGTCCACCAGTGGAATTGGTGTTGGAATCGCTAGACTGTTTGCGGCAGAAGGAGCAAAGGTAGTCATCTGCGGGAGACGGGAAGAGAAGGGGCAGGCTGTTGTGGATAGCATTGCCCAGGATGGCGGAGAAGCCTGGTATCATTTTATGGATATTACGGTTACAGAGAGCATTGAGAAATTGTTTGCAGATACCGCTGAGAAGTATGGAAAGATTGACATTCTGGTAAACAATGCTGCCAATGTAGGTCTGAAGGATGGTCGTGTGGATGAGTTAAGTCTGGAAATGTGGGATGCTGTTTTCCAGAGTGATGTGCGTGGCACCTTCTATGCTACTAAGTGTGTACTTCCCTACATGCAGAAGAATGAGAATGGAGGTTCCATCATCAATATTGGTTCCATGGCTTCCTGCGGAGGAGACCTTGGTTCTACCGCGTATGCCTGTGCGAAGGCAGGTGTGGACATGCTGACCCAGTCCACTGCACTGCAGTACGGAAAGCAGAACATCCGTTGTAACTGTGTCCGCCCGGGATTGATTGTGACTCCGGAGAACGAAGCTTCTGTACCTCAGGCATTGAAAGATGTATTCCTGAGCAACATTATGGTGAACCGTTATGGATGTCCGGAAGACATTGGTCATATGTGTGTATACCTGGCTTCCGATGAGAGCGCTTATGTGAGCGGTCAGATTGTCAACGTAGATGGAGGTTTGAATTCCCATGTTTCTACGGTTGCCCAGTTTAGAGAAATGAATTCCCGTACCTGGTAAACAAAGTTTATATATAAATAAAAATACCATTCCATGGGAATCGTCTGGCATCAAGGTTTCAGACGATGCGTGGAATGGTATTTTGTTAGTGCGCCTGGCGGCGCACGTTTCTAACGGGTTAAAGTCCCGAATCCACCCGGTAGTGGGAAGGATATAGCCGAAGGCAAGGGTGTCCATCGTGGGATGGAATCTGAAAGAAGCTGGATGTGAGGAAAATACTAACTCACGGGCAAATTTCTGGTCTGACGAATAGAAATCTCATATAAGGTTATACATGAGGGTAAGACTGCTAACCAAGCCAAAGCCCAATAGCTACATGGAATCCTGTATGATAAATGAGGCAGATAGATGGAGAGGAAGAAATGTGTGATACCCAGGGAGGTCTGTGCGGCACGCCTTGAAAGAGGTAACCATTGCTAGCAAATGTCTACCTCAACGAGTTCGACCAAGAATTCTTGAAAAGAGATGTTCCATGCATAAGATATGCAGATGACAATGTGCTTCTTGCAAAGAGCAAGCAAGCATCAGAGAGACTCTTGGAAAGCAGTACAAAATATCTTGAGGAGAGGCTGAAACTTACAGTCAACCGAGAAAAGAGCCGTACTGTCAGCGTGTTTGCAATCCGAAATTTTAAATTCCTTGGCTTTGCATTGGGAAGGAACGGAAAAGGCATTTATGTCCGAGTTCATCCGAAGTCATGGAAGAAGTTTAAGTCTAGACTGAAGGAGTTATCTTCCCGTAAGCGATGTCAGTCAATCAAGCCAAGCCTTGAGAAAATCAAGGTGTATGCGAGGGGATGGCTTAACTACTACGGAATTGCAAGTATGAAGAACAACATAGATGACATCAACGGATGGCTCTATCACAGAATACGTATGTGTATATGGAAACAGTGGAAACTTCCAAGAACAAAGAAAAGAAAGGCTGATAAACAGTGGATTTTATGATATAGCCACAGCCTATCCGTCTGTGCACGTCAACTATTGAAACCGCCGTGTACCGAACGGTACGCACGGTGGTGTGAGAGGACGGCGGTTAGTCACCGCCTCCTACTCGATTTTTCTGTCAGTCTACCCGTTCGTTTCCCCAGAAAAACAGTGCTACCGTTCCGGGACCTGTGTGTCTTCCAATTGTGGTTCCCACATAGTAGATTTCTACGTTCCCGTCCAGATTGGGAAACTGTGCTTCTACATTCAGATGAAAGAAAATTTCCGCTTTTATCTGAGATGCTTTTACCGTATCACGAAAGTGGTGATATTACAATTTAATAGTGAAAACAGGACCGAATTAGCTCGTAATGGATGAAAATCTGTTTAGCTGATTCGGTCATTTTTATTGATTGAAAGGTGATGAAAAAATGGCTAGAATTATTTCTATTGTAAACCAAAAAGGGGGAACTGGAAAGTCCGCATGTACAGCTAATTTAGCTGTAGGATCAGCACAAAAGAATAAGAAAGTGTTAATCGTTGATGCCGACCCACAGTCTGATGTATCCGCAGAATTTGGATATCGTGATTGTGATGACAGTAATGAAACACTTAGCCATAGATGCAGGATTTGATAATCCTGATAAATTTCAACTATATATAGATGGAAAAGAGATTAAATAGTAATGGAAGATTCCATTATCAAATTGACATAAGAATGTGGTAGCGTATAATTAAAATTGAATACACTGAAAAACGGAGAAATAAATGATTTCAGGCAATAAAAGAACAAGAAAACAGGTGGAAAATACAAAAGCGGAGGAATAGTAAATGT
>ERZ809074.3268-NODE-3268-length-15562-cov-5.163023_pt1 | contig 15562 bp, 9 predicted proteins | sample MGYA00520795_ERZ809074 | MGnify/ENA primary metagenome ERZ809074 (study PRJEB31570, sample SAMEA3212989) | Homo sapiens | biome: human-gut; feature: human gut; material: fecal | place: Sweden | collected 2011 ...
ACCAGCAGCGTGGCGGTTATCAGCAGCGTGGCGGTCAGGGCGGTTATGGCAACCGTCAGGGCGGTTATCAGCAGCGCGGCGTTCAGGGCGGTTATGGCAACCGTCAGGGCGGTTATCAGCAGCGCGGCGGCCAGGGCGGTTATGGCAACCGTCAGGGTGGCTATCAGCAGCGTGGCGGTCAGGGCGGTTATGGCAACCGTCAGGGTGGCTATCGTCCTCGCACAGCCGACTACGATCCAAATGCAAAGTACAGTCTCAAGAAGAGAATAGAATATAAGGAAGTCAACGTAGACCCGGATGCACCGGTACGTCTGAACAAGTTCCTCGCCAACGCCGGCGTTTGCAGCCGTCGTGAGGCCGACGCATTCATCCAGGCAGGTGTGGTTACCGTCAACGGACAGGTAGTCACAGAGCTCGGTACAAAGGTGAAGCGCAGCGACGAGATCAAGTTCCACGACCAGAACGTGTCTCTCGAGAAGAAGGTCTACGTGCTCCTCAACAAGCCAAAGGACTATGTTACAACAAGCGACGACCCACAGCAGCGCAAGACTGTGATGGACCTCGTGAAGAACGTTTGTCCTGAGCGTATCTATCCTGTAGGACGCCTCGACAGAAACACCACCGGTGTGCTTCTGCTCACCAACGACGGCGACCTCGCCAGCAAGCTCACACATCCTAAGTTCTTGAAGAAGAAGGTCTACCACGTATACCTCGACAAGAACGTCACTGCCCGCGACATGCAGCAGATTGCAGAGGGCATCACTCTCGACGACGGTGAGGTGCATGCAGACGCCATCGAGTATGCTCATCCTACAGACAAGAGCCAGGTGGGCATCGAGATCCATAGCGGCCGCAACCGCATCGTGCGCCGCATCTTCGAAAGCCTCGGCTATAGAGTGGTGAAGCTCGACCGCGTGCAGTTTGCTGGACTCACAAAGAAGAACCTGCGTCGTGGCGACTGGCGCTTCCTCACCGAGAAGGAGGTTGACATGCTGCGCATGGGAGCGTTCGAATAATCGAATACAACTATAAGGAAGGCTCAGAGAAGGACTCTGGGCTTTCTGAGTTTTTCTTCACAGCGGCGGATTGTCACATCCGGCAGCTGTGACAAAGAATAGCAAAACAACAAGAAATCAACTCAATATGAAAAGAACAAAAGTTGTTGACGCGTTGAAGCTCACCGATTTCGGTTCAACGGTCAACGTGAAAGGCTGGGTTAGGACACACCGCAGCAGCAAGGCTGTAGACTTCATCGCCCTTAACGACGGTTCTACGATAAAGAATATACAGGTTGTAGTAGACCCATCAAAGTTTGATGCCGAGATGCTCAAGCAGATCACCACAGGTTCGTGCATCAGCGCCACCGGTGTTCTCGTTGAGAGCCAGGGTGCCGGTCAGACGGTAGAGATCCAGTGTGAGAGCCTCGAGGTGTATGGGCTTTGCGGCAGCGACTATCCGATGCAGAAGAAGGGCCAGAGCTTCGAGTATATGCGTCAGTATGCCCACATGCGTCTGCGTACCAACACTTTCGGTGCCGTGATGCGCATCCGTCATAACATGGCGATGGCTATACACACATATTTCCATGAGCATGGATTCTTCTATTTCCATTCTCCTATCATCACGGCGAGCGACTGCGAGGGAGCCGGACAGATGTTCCAGGTTACCACAAAGAACCTCTACGACCTGAAGAAGGACGAGGACGGCAAGATAAAGTATGATGACGACTTCTTCGGAAAGCAGACATCGCTTACGGTGAGCGGACAGCTCGAGGGTGAGCTTGGAGCAACGGCTCTCGGCGCTATCTATACCTTCGGTCCTACCTTCCGTGCAGAGAATTCCAACACTCCACGCCACCTTGCAGAGTTCTGGATGGTGGAGCCGGAGGTGGCATTCATCGACCTCACCGACCTGATGGACCTTGAGGAAGACTTCATCAAATATTGTATCCGCTGGGCTCTCGAGCATTGTCAGGACGACCTGGAGTTCCTCAACAAGATGATAGACAAGGGACTCATCGAGCGTCTGAAGGGCATTCTCGAGTCAGACTTCGTACGTCTGCCATACACCGAGGGTATCAAGATTCTGCAGGACGCCATCGCCAAGGGCAGAAAGTTCGAGTTCCCATGCGAGTGGGGCGACGACCTCGCTTCTGAGCATGAGCGCTACCTCGTGGAGGAATACTTCAAGAAGCCTGTCATCATGACAAACTATCCTAAGGCTATCAAGGCATTCTATATGAAGATAGACGATGAGGAGTCTGGATTCGGCGGCAAGAGCGGCCAGACCGTTCAGGGCACCGACGTTCTCTTCCCGCAGATCGGCGAGATTATCGGTGGTTCCGTACGTGAGGAGAGCCTTGAGAAGCTGACGGCAGAAATCAATGAGCGCCATATCCCGATGAAGGATATGTGGTGGTATCTCGACACACGTAAGTACGGAACATGTCCTCACGGTGGTTTCGGACTCGGTTTCGAGCGTCTCATCCTCTTCGTCACAGGTATGCAGAACATCCGCGACGTGATTCCTTTCCCAAGGACACCTAAGACGGCAGAGTTCTAATCGACAACGTACATACTTTTCTTTAAGACTATTAATAATGAAGCCTGGGAATCGCACCGCTTGCGATATCCCAGGCTTTTTCAGTCTGATTCGGTAATAGTAAATAGAGTAAACGTTCTGATGACCGATTGGGGTTTAAATCCATTATCCATACAATTACGCCGACAGAAATATATGTCCGGATTTTCCCCCACAGCGTGGGGAATGAAACCCCACATTAGGGGGTGTTGTTCCCCACGCTGTGGGGGAATTTCGCGGTAATCCTTATCGTAGTGTCGTTCCAGTCGGTTATCCCTCTATTTCTCCACCAATACGATACCCATGCCGCCCTCTTCCAGCGTTATGATATGGCGCTTATACAAGTCGCCTATAGCCTTCTTGAAAGTCTTCTTGCTCACCTGGAAGCGGTCGTAGATATCTTCTGCGTTGCTCTTGTCGCCAAGGTTGCAGTAGCCGTTGTTCTCCTTGAGGTAGTCGAGCAGGGCGTCGGAAAATTCTCTCGACAGCTTCTTTCCCGTTGGCTGCAGCGTAACGTCGATCTTGCCGTCAGGACGCACGGTGCCGATATATCCCTTCATGCGGTCGCCGGTGTGGATATATTTGAATATCTGGTCCTTGTATACCAGTCCGCCGTATTTGTTGTCTATAATCACCTTGAATCCCAGATCCGTCTTCTGCCATACCAGCAGGTCCACCTCCTGTCCGTGTCTGTAGTCGGGAGTCTCCTCGCTGAGATAGCGCTCCACCTTTGCCGAAGCCATGATGCGGTAGCTCTCCTTGTCGAGGTGTATGTGTACGATATACGAGTTGCCCCTCACCATCTTCATCTTCTGTTCGCGGAAGGGGCAGAAGAGGTCCTTCATCAGTCCCCAGTCGAGAAATGCTCCGAACTGGTTTGTCCAAGCCACTTCGAGGTAAGCAAACTCACCCACCATCGCCTTCGGTGTCAGCGTGGTGGCTACGGGACGCTCGTCCTGGTCGAGATATACGAACACGTCGAGAGTGTCGCCCGGTTTGCAGCCCTCCGGCACGTAGCGTGTTGGCAACAGGATTTCACCCTCGTCGCCACCGTCGAGATACATGCCGAAGTCCACTTCCTTCACCACCTTCATGGTGTTCATTTCGCCTAATTTTATTCCTTTCATAGTTTGTCGCTTTTTCTTCTTTTTCGTTTACTTTCCTGACTCGCTTCCCGTTTCCGCATCCGTTCTCACTTCTGTTCCTGAATTCTGTGATGCCGGCATTTCCGTTTCTGCGTCAGTTTCAGCATCCTGTGATGCCTTCGGTTCCGTTTCCTTCTCCAGCATACCGTCCCTCATCTTTATCGTGCGGTCGGTGATGCTTGCCAGCTGTTCGTCGTGGGTCACGATGATGAAAGTCTGTCCCGTCTTGTCGCGCAGGTCGAAGAATAGCTGATGCAGCTCCGCCTTGTTCTTGGAGTCGAGGCTTCCCGACGGTTCATCGGCGAGCACCACAGCCGGGTTGTTCACCAGAGCCCTTGCCACTGCCACACGCTGCTTCTCTCCGCCCGACAGTTCGTTGGGCTTATGCTTGGCGCGGTCGGCGAGTCCCATGAAGTCCAGCAGTTCCATGCCACGTTTCTTAGCCTCGCTTTTCGACATTCCCGCTATGAAGGCAGGAATCATGATATTCTCAAGCGCCGTGAATTCTGGCAGCAGCTGATGAAACTGGAACACGAAGCCGATGTTTCTGTTGCGGAAGTCGGAGAGCTTCTTCTGGTTCAGTCTTCTCACGTCCACTCCGTCAATCATTATCTCCCCGCTGTCAGGCGAGTCGAGCGTACCGATTATCTGGAGCAGTGTGGACTTTCCCGCACCGCTCGGTCCCACGATGCTCACCACCTCTCCTTTGTCTATATGCAGGTCGATGCCCTTGAGCACCTGCAGTGAACCGAAGCTCTTTGTGATATTCTTTATGTCGATCATTGTCTGTTATAATTGTCGGTTTATTGTTGTCTTCCGTTTCCTCCCGTGGCTTGTCATGATGCGTCGGAGCGTCCTTTGTCTATCTTATTCATCACCCAGTTTACTATCGAAGAGTAAGCGCTGTCAACGGAGTGATGCTGTGGTGCCGTGAATGTCATGTCCTCTGGCGACTGTCCGTTCTGGTCGGGGAACACCACCATCAGGTTATGCTCGTGGTAGTGTCGGTATAGCTCCAGCGGCAGCCGTTCGAACACCGGTTTGTATGACACCGTGCCCTGTCTTGCCGAAATCACCACGAGCATGTGGTCGCTGCTCATCTGCTGCGCCAGCTGTGTGAATTCCTTCCAGTGTTCCATCAATACATATTCTGCCCTCACTCCCGGGTGCTGGTTGCGTATATATTCATTGATGAGCGATGTCGATTCTATCCTTCCGTGGAATATTATCCGGCAGCTCAGGTTTTCAGCCAGTCTCGCCAGCCTCTCTATCCAGCGGTAGAAACCCTGTTCGAACTCCACTCTCGACGGCACCGCCACAAGAATCCTCCTCAGCGTGTTCAGCGGCCTGTTGCACCGGCATAGTATAATCTGCCTGTTCAGCTGGTTCACGAGGTCTGGTGTGAATATCCCCCAGAACTTGTCGCCGTCGGTCTTCTTCTCGTGCAGTCCCATTATTATTTCCGATGCGTCATACTCCTTGAAGGCGTGTATGATGCCGTTTGTGATGTTTGTTGCGAGCCGGCTCTGCGTGAGCATCCTCACGTCTACGGCACTTGCCATCTTCGTCGCTTCCTCCAGTGTGCGCTTTCCGAGCGCCTGGAATTTCTGGCTGTTCTCGTCGTCATACACCACGTTGAGACCTATCAGTCCGCGGTTCAGCTTGTTGTTGTGCATCATGAGCGCCATGCTCATCAGTGTCTCTATCTGTCCGCCCGACCTCAGCGGCACGAGAATCTTCTCGTCGTCGTTCTTCCCTTCGCTTTCAGACGCCAGTCCCTCGGTCAGCGTTATCTTCTGCGAGGCGTTGTCGGTCATCATCGATCCGAAGACACACGTGAAGAGAATCATTATCACCACGGCGTTGAGCATGTCGGAGTCAACGAGATATTCGCCAGGTGTGGTCTGCAGTTTCATTCCCACCATCACGATGGCGATAGATCCGGCGGCATGCGATGATGTGAGTCCGAACATCATGTTGCCGTTAGACCATGGCATTCTGAACACGCCCTTCATGACGTATGCCGCCAGTCCTTTGCCCAGCGTGCCAAAGAATATGATGCAGAATATCACGAAAACAGTGTGCCATCCAGTGAACAGCACCCTCACGTTTATCAGCATTCCCACTCCGATGAGGAAATATGGTATGAAGAGCGCATTGCCCGTGAACTCCAGTCTGTTCATCAGCGGTGACACGTGTGGTATGTAGCGGTTCAGGATCAGTCCGGCGAAGAACGCTCCGAACACGCCTTCCAGTCCGATGAACCCCGATACCGCCGCACTGAGGAACATCAGCGCCATCACGAAAATATACTGCGCCACGGCATCCGAATACCGCCTCAGAAACCATCGTGCCATCCTCGGCAGCAGCATTAGTCCGCCTGCCACAAACAGGAATATCTTCAGCAGGAACAGGCACCAGAATCCCACTCCGGCGCCGCTGCCGAACGAACCCACTATGGCTGCCAGCACCACCAGCGCCAGCGTCAGGGCTATCATCGAAGCCCCCACACACAGTGTCACGCTGACATGTCGCTGCAGTCCGTATTTGCATACGATAGGGTAGGCGATGAGCGTGTTTGATGCCATGATGCTGCTGATGAGCAGCGTTGCCGTGGGGTTATAGTTGAGCAGCGAGCTGCTCGCCCAGTAGGTCAGTGCGAAAGGCAGCAGGAAGGTGAGCAGTCCGAACAGCGCCACCTTCTTGCCGTTGCTCTTCAGTCCCTCGATGTCCATCTCCAGTCCGGCGAGAAACATGATATAGTAAAGTCCCACCTTCCCGAACAGTTCGAAGCTGCTGTCGCGCTCCAGAATGTTCAGACCGTATTTGCCCACTACCACACCTGCGAGCACCATTCCCACGATGTGCGGAATGCGCAGTTTCCCCATCACGATAGGTGCCGCGAGGATTATGAAGAGCACGACGAAGAAAATCATCGTCGGGTCTGTAATAGGCAGGTAATTGAAAGTATCCGGTATCATAATGCACTAAATTTAATGCAAAGGTGCAAAAAAAATGTTAGAATTGGCGAGATGTACATCGAAAGTTGTAATTTTGCAATAATAATTAAGATAAACGTGCGATTATTAAACACAAATCAAATTAAAAAGTAGATATGAAAGTAGCAATAGTAGGCGCAAGCGGTGCCGTGGGGCAGGAGTTCCTGCGTATCCTTGCTGAGAGAGATTTCCCTATGGACGACCTCGTGTTGTTCGGTTCTGAGCGTTCGGCAGGCAGAAAATACACCTTCAAGGGCAAGGAATATGAGGTGAAGCTTCTTCAGCACAACGATGACTTCAAGGATATCGACATCGCCTTCACCTCGGCCGGCGGCAGCACATCCGAAGAGTTTGCCGGCACCATAACGAAATACGGTTGCGTGATGATCGACAATTCCAGTGCCTTCCGCATGTGCGACGACGTGCCTCTGGTTGTGCCCGAGGTGAATGCCGAGGATGCCCTGAAGCGTCCGCGCGGCATTATCGCCAACCCCAACTGCACCACGATAATGATGGTGGTGGTGCTGAACCCCATCGACAAGCTGAGCCACATCAGGAAGATACACATCGCCTCATACCAGAGCGCTTCGGGAGCAGGAGCGGCTGCCATGGCGGAGCTGGAGCAGCAATACAGGGACATCCTGGAGACGGGCAGCACCACACACGTGGAGAAATTCCCTCATCAGCTTGCCTACAACGTGATTCCGCAGATAGACAAGATGACTCCTAACGACTATACCAAGGAGGAGATGAAAATGTATAACGAGACACGCAAGATAATGCACTCCGATGTACGCACGAGTGCCACCTGTGTGCGCGTGTCGTCATTGCGCTCACATTCAGAGAGCGTGTGGTTCGAGACCGAGCGTCCGCTCACCGTGGAGGAAATCCGCGAGGCACTGAAGGCAGCGCCGGGAGTGACCCTCGAAGACGACCCTCAGAACTATGTATATCCGATGCCTCTGGAGAGTGCCGGCCACGATGATGTGTATGTGGGCCGTGTGCGCAAGGATCTTGCCGACGACAACGGCAACACGCTGTGGCTCACCGGTGACCAGATTCGCAAGGGTGCCGCACTGAACGCCGTTCAGATTGCCGAATATCTCATCAAGGTGGGCGATGTGAAGTAACGGGCGCGCCCTGCTTGCAGAAACAACTGATTCTGAAAAGGAATTGAAATGAAAGACATATTGCGACTTTCCGATCTCACGATCGGATATGGCAAGACGACAAACAGACGAGTGGTGATGCAGGGTATTGAAGCTGCCCTGCATCCCGGTCGCCTCACTTGTCTTATTGGCGACAACGGAGTGGGAAAGTCCACCCTGCTGCGCACCATCTCCGCCTTCCAGCCTAAGCTCGGCGGAGAGATAATGCTCGGCGAGAGAGAGATTGACTCGTTCACCCGTCAGGAACTGGCGAGGCTCATCGGAGTGGTGCTCACGGAGCGGCCGCAGGTGCAGAACCTCACCGTGTTTCAGATGGCTGCCATGGGGCGCAGCCCGTACACGGGATTCTTCGGACGCCTCAGCGACGACGACAGGCGCATAGTGGGCGAGAGCCTGCGTATGGTGGGCATAGAGCATCTTGCCGGACGCATGGCTGGCACACTGAGCGACGGTGAGCGACAGAAGATGATGACGGCGAAGGCTCTGGCGCAGCAGACCAGCGTGGTGTTTCTCGACGAGCCTACGGCTTTTCTCGACTATGGCAGCAAGGTGGAGACACTGCAGATGCTCCGTTCGCTGTGTCATGACAACGGCAAGACGATACTCCTCTCCACACACGACCTCGAACTGGCCCTGCAGATTGCCGACGACCTGTGGGTGATGACTCATGAGCGGCTCATCACCGGACCTACCGCCGCCCTCGCCGCCGACGGCACCCTGTCGCGGTTTATCGACAAGCGCGGCATCCGCTTCGATCCCACCACGATGACGATACGTGTGGTGGCGGAATAGCTTACCCTTTTTTTTACTTGTTTTACTGAAATTGGAAGCCTGACTGTGGCAAATGGTCAGGCTTGGAATCCCTCAACGGTAATTGACTGATTGGGGTAGGAAAATAGATGCGAAATCTGCCCAATTCCGATATATATTCCTTGTTTTTTAATATCATATATTTCGATTGGTCATTTTTTTTCATTACCTTTGCCGGCACAATTTGGTACGAAGACAATTTCGATATTTTACTGATGAGGAAAGAGAAGACTCCTCGTTCAGACTACTAAGAGGTATATAAAAATTAATTTACAAACAAAATTCAGTTATCTGTTTATGAAGAAAGAAGAGCAATCTTTTGGCTGCGGCATATCCGTGTCGCAGAAAGGTCGTGCCCTGTCTGGATGGATTCTGCGTATCGTCCCTCTCTTCGCTATGCTTTTCGCCACAGTGGTGGCAAAGGCGGCGGGCGATGGCGACGGCGTGAAGTTCAATCCGGGGGTGAGGTATTCGCAGTGGGCGATAAACTCCAGGGCGCATGATTTTTATGCCAATTCCACAGCTTTCGGTCTGGCGAAGTATAAAGCCGACGGAACCAGTGTGGAGATTAAGCGAAAAGACTCGAAAGATAAGCTGGACTATGTCCCGGGTCTCGTTGCAAAGTCGATGATAGAGGCAGCCGACTATTATCAGAATTTCGATTGGTCGAAGCCTTGGTTCGCAAGCGTAAAGGAGTATGGCGATGCTTATTATAATAGCGTGCCAAACGGTGGCGGCAGCCTCGACGACCTCAACGCAGTGAAGCTCTACATCGGAATCTATAACTACAAGAATGCATCGGCAACAGATAAGGAAAATGCCCAAACGGCTATCGGCAGGGCAACGGAAGGTCTTATAGCCCACAACAATAGCTATAGCATCCAGTCTGGCACTCTCGCCGGCGACGCAGTAGTGGGAGGATGGTTTCACAAGACAGCCTACAACAACCAGATGTGGCTCGACGGCGCATATATGGGTTCGGCACTGCTCGCTCAGATTGTGAATTTCAATGGCAACGGCTCAAACGTGTTCGGCAGCGCCAATGATGACTGGAATATGGTGTTCAAGCAGCTCAACATCGTGTGGAACATGTGCTGGAATTCTACAGACAAGCTGATGTATCACGCCTTTGAGGCGAATGCTGGAACGGGAACGTCTAAGTCGCATGCCGACACATGGGCAGGACTGAACGGCACGACGAAGCCATACACCTTTCATTCGGCAGCCTATTGGGGACGCGCCAACGCATGGTATATCTTCGCCCTCGTGGATGCCCTCGAAGCGATGGGTAATGCAGGAAGGACTTCCGACGCCAACTACAGCACTCTGAGAAACCATCTGCAAGAGCTCGCCGCTGGCATCGTGGCGCGTCAGACAAGCGATGGCGGATGGTATCAGCTGCTCGATAAAACAGATTCTTTCAAGGCAACCAGCTACAACAGCAACTGGTCTGGCAAACCATCGAGCGCTACCAACTATATCGAGACCTCTGCCACGGCAATCTTCTCTGCGGCTTTGTTCAAGGCGGTGCGTCTCGGACTGATTGACGCCAAATACAAGGAGAACGCCAAGAAGGCTTTTGAATGTCTGGTGAACAACTACACATATCTGAAAGACGGAAGTCTGGAGATATGGGGCAGCTGCCGGTCTGCCGGTCTTGGCGGTGGAACGGGTACAGATTATGCTAAAGGTGGCAAGAAATACCGCGACGGTTCCAATGAATATTATCTGCTGGGCTATGACGTGCCGATGGTGAAGAAAACGGACAACCTTACCGAGGGCAAGGTGCTCGGCGGTTTCATCATGGCGGCAACGGAATATGAGCGCGCTTATCAGAATCAGGACGGCAGTGCTCAGATTCTCTTCTCTTATGACCTGAAGCCTTCTTACGACCTTACGCAGTCTGGCACTACGGCTCCCAAAGTGGAGGTGTGTGGCACGGGTGCAGCCAATGCGACATACCAGTGGTATGACGCCAATACTGATGCTGCCGTAAAGGGAGCCACAAAGGCTCAGTTCATTCCTCAAACCACAGGCAACTATTACTGCAAGGCTACAGTGGACAACACGAGCATACAGACGAGTGCGACGAATATCAAGGTTAATTCCAACTCTTCTGCTGACAAGCAGAAATTCACCGTCACTGCTACGGCAGAAAACGGAACGGTGGAAATCAAGGATGGCGCCGGCAATGTGGTGACCTCCGGAACACAGGTTGAGGAGGGCACCAAGCTGATCTTCACCGCTAAGGCAAACACTGGATATGTGTTTGACAGCTGGACAGCAACCGGTGGTGCAGCCGACGGCAATGTGTATACCATCAGTTCCCTCAATGCCGACGCCAACGTGACGGCTAATTTCAAAGAGAAAAATAATGGAGGTGGTGAGACTGGAGGGGAAACGACGACGGAGCCGGTGTTCTCGATGACGGTTAATAGCAATGCGTCTTTAAGTATCCCCAAAAATACCACCCAGCAGTTGACAGATGGAGTGATAATCGATGGTGGTAAAGTTGAACTTGTTAATGACCGCTCAAGTGCGTGGAATGTTTTTACTGACGGTAAGTTATGTCCTGAAAATAAAAGTAATCAGTATATTAAAATAACGCTTGACGAATCTTTGAAAGATGGTGATGTAGTAAAGATAGAAAACAATAGCAAAGAGTTCTATTTGTCTGCTGAAGCACCCTCTTCTAACAGCGTGTCAACAGCAAATGGCTCTTATACATTGGATGCAAATTCTGTGCTGAAAGGGAAAAACGAAATATTTGTATTTTGGAGTGATAAATCCAATCCTCTCTCTTCCATCACCATCACCCGCAAGACCACTACTCCGACGACCTCTCCGTTGGTTATTGCAGTGGAAGACGTGGAGATGAATGTCACCGACGAAGAGACACGGCAGCCGGAAGTGAAAGTGTATGGCATTGGTGAGAAACTGCTTACTCTCGGCACAGACTATACCCTGTCTTTCTCTACCGATAACGATAACGTGACCATCAATGACAAAGGTGTGTTTACGGCGGCTGGAAGCCAGTTTAATTATACTGAAGGCGTCACCCACGTCACCGTTACGGCTACACCGTCTGCAGCGCTTGCCGGACAATATACCGAAGCAAAATGGACCTTCAAGTTCACAGTGAGGAAGGGCAAGATGAAGCCCGTGTTCATGCCTGCATACAAGGGCGCTACCATCAAGGTGAAAACGGGTACGAAGAAGACCATCGAGGTGCCTCTCAATTATGGAGGAGAGGACGTGAGCGGATATTTCGACGTGAAATACTCTTGCTCGAATTTGTCTGGGCTGAAAAACTCGAATAACACGATGACATGCACCTTCAGCACGGCAGGCACATACACTATAACGGTCAGCGCCACTCCTAAAGTCATAAATCAAGGCAAAGACGATGAGTTCAACTATGCTGATGAGTATGACGCTCCGGATGCTGTGACATTCACCGTTGACGTGAGCGATGGTTATAAGGTTCCTAAGGTCACTCTCAATCCTTCTGCCGACAAGACAATCTATGTTGGCGAAGTGGTGGATGCTCCAGCCGTAAGCGTTACTGATGCACAGGGTACGGCAATCGACAAGAGCAAATACACTATGGAGTGGACATCCTTCGCACCCGACGTTTGTAAGGTGGATGCCACAACGGGCAAGATTGAAGGCGTGAGAGCTGGCGACAAGTTGAAGATACAGCTGAAAGTGAGCGGAGATGGCTTTGAGGATGTGTTCGCATATCTCCTCGTTTCTGTTGACGACCCTGCGAAATATCGCGTGAAGGCTCCTGGTTCGGGAGTGACATACAGTCCGATGACACCATTATTCAATCAGAACAAGACCCTCGCTGTGACTCTCGGCGGATGGAGCTTCACCGACCGCCCTAAGGCTCCCGTGTCGAAAGAGGGACTCACCTATGGCACAAATAACAAATGGGCTGATGACTCTTCTAAGGCAACCTGGGTTATCAAGGGCTTCGACTATTATCTCCCCGGTCTCACATGTCAGAATGCGCGTCAGGAAGACGGTGCTTGTCCGTTACCAAGCGAGACTCAGTGGTATGACGGCAAACTGCAGAAGGTAAAGGGCGGCACGGTAGATCCGATGTTCTATGTGCCATGCTCGGGAGCTTATCTCACTGTGGAACCGAAGACCAACGGTAAGGTGAGCGTCAGCGTGTTCCAGAACGGAGTGTTCGACAAGTCGGGTGGCGTCTACGCCTATCGTCCGCAGCGCCGTGTGTTCGTGTTGGACGAGGCGGGAAAGGTGGTGGCTTCTGAGGCGACAATCAGTGCTACAGGAGGCAAACTCACCGTGGCAGACAAGAGCGCAACGGGCGACCTGAAGGATCCGTATAAGATAACAAACTATCCTTGTAATATCACTGGACTGGCAACCGGTCCTGCCACAACGGGTGGCGGAAAGGACAGCAATCCTTCTCCTACCGTAGAGGACGTTAAGAACCATTTCCGCGGCATGACATCCTTTGATATGAGCGCCACTGGATTCCAGAACAACGTTTACGAAAGCAATATCGACAACAAGGTTACATGGGGTGATAATGCCACACCGAACAATGGTGCCGACGACAATGTGAAGGGTTCTCACGGATGGTCGGTGCTGGTGGATGCAGCGGTGACTTACACCTTCGATGTGAAGGCTGGCAAGACATATTATATATATAACTATGGTTCGAAACTCGGATTCTATGGTTTCTCATTCGATGAGGCTAAGGGACAGACGGTGAAGAACTATGAATTTGATGAGGCTGCTGCAAACACCATCGAACTGACCAAGGCTGGCGAACTCTCCACCGCGAAGGTGAACCGCGCAATGAAGGCTGGCGTGTGGACAACATGCGTGCTGCCGTTCAGCCTGAACAAGCAGCAGGTGGATGCCATATTCGGAAAGACTTACGACAGGAAAACTTCCGACGGAACGCAGATTCTGTATTTCGACCGTGTGGAGGGAACGAAGGCTATTTTCGTGCGCCATGCCTACAACAATATCGTGGCAGGCAAACCGTTCCTCATCAAACCGACAAAGGATGTCGCCTCTATCAATACTGCAGAGGTGGAAGGCTATCCTTACGTGACGATAGAGAACACTCAGCCGGCAGAATGGTGCAAGGGCAACGGATATGTATGGATGTCGAGCTACAGCAATGACCTGACGGTGAAGGAGGGCGACTGCTTCATCAGCAACAAAGACGGTTCGTTCAAGAATTTCGTCGGCGACCCGGGCACGCTGAAGGGCTTCCGTGGTTATCTCAAGAATATCGGCACCAACGGAGTGTCTGAGGCAAAGAAACTCACCGTGGGCATGGGCAGCAATGTGACAACCGACGAGACTTCGGCAATCGACGGTATCTTGATCGACGGCGACATGCCGGCAGACAGCGTCACCGCAGCAGACGGTAAGGTGTATAACCTCAACGGACAGGTTGTGGCAACCTCATACCGACAGTTCCAGGCATTGCCCGGCGGCGTGTATGTGGTTAACGGAAAGAAAGTAGTGAAGTAAGCAAGCTCCGAATACTTGTAGCAAACAAGTTTCTGGATAACTTGAAGTAACAAGTTCTGAATACTTGTAGCAGCAAGTTCTGACAACTTATCGCAGTCAAGTTCTTACAGCTTGTAGAAACTAATAATAAATGTAACAATGAACAAGAAAACATATATCACCCCACAGACCACGCTTGTGAAATGTCATATCGAGGGCGTGATGCAGCAATTGTCAAAGACAGGTGGAGAAAGTAAAGTGGACCCCAACACGCCAATCGCCCCTCCACCGGGCGGCAATGGTGGAAGTGACGAATTGAGCAAGGAGAACTCCGGTCTCCTTTGGGACTATTAGTCCCGCTTCTTTTTCTTTTTGTCGGCATCATGCTGGGATAGGGTAGCTCACAGCTCCCTATCCGCATGATGTCCATGCAAGTCGCCATGACTGAACGGCATAATCTCCGTTAGTGTATCAGATGCCGTAATGTCTGTTTATCCATCAGACGATGTAATGTCAGTTTATACATCAGACGGTGTATCTCTGTTAGTGTATCAGACGGTGTAATGTCTTTGACTCTAAAATAAATAGCGCAATAAATTTTGTCAGGTGGAAAACATTCCGTACCTTTGCACCGCAAAATTGCGCTTGTGGCGAAATTGGTAGACGCGCCAGACTTAGGATCTGGTGTCTCGCGACGTGTAGGTTCGAGTCCTATCAGGCGCACCCAAGGAAATCCTAACTGCTTGATATTGAGCAGTTAGGATTTTTACTTTTATAAAATTGCCGAGTTTTTGCCAACACAATTTCGTGCTGATTATACAATCCGTCCTGTCTATATCAACAACAATCTGTCAAGAGGAACTTTCAAACGCAACCATGAAGGCGACTATCATTGTACGGAGCAAGAGCTGAAAATGATGCTCCGTGATGCCAATGAAGCCGGCAATGATGGATTGTTGCTGGAATACTACACAATGGACGACATTGACATCGCAACATTGGAACGCTTCCGCCAGATGTTTCAGAACTTGCATCCAGAGCATCAATGGAACTCGGCAGAACATAAGGAGTTTCTAACGAACTTTGGAGGTTATACACGAGACCGAAGGACTGGAAAAGAAGGACTGACTATGGCTGGACTCTTAATGTTTGGCAAAGGATTGCCAGTCCGTGAGCGTTTCGACAATCTGCGAATGGACTACATTGATAAATCCAATTTGATAGGCGACCAACGCTATAGCGACCGATTGACATACGATGGGACTTGGGAAAACAACCTGTTCAACTTTATAAGAATGCCCGTTGGCGGAATTAGATTAGTGCATACTTAATCCTAATGTCAGTTTGTGTTAAA
>ERZ809074.3269-NODE-3269-length-15557-cov-10.889434_pt1 | contig 15557 bp, 11 predicted proteins | sample MGYA00520795_ERZ809074 | MGnify/ENA primary metagenome ERZ809074 (study PRJEB31570, sample SAMEA3212989) | Homo sapiens | biome: human-gut; feature: human gut; material: fecal | place: Sweden | collected 2011 ...
GGAACGGCAAAATTTTTTGCACTTCTATTGCTTCTTTATCACACATAAGCAAATGCACCCGGTAGATAAATTCTTCTGTAAAGGAGGCGATTATGATGATGAACGCTAATATTGATCGGATGTCATATGGATCGCCTGCGGCACGCTAAACGCAAGGTTATATGGATTTTTTGCACATCCGGTTCCGGGTGTGTTTTTGTTTGCACAGAAAGCAAACTGATGATTTTTGCACCCGAAGGGGTGCTTTTTGTTTTTTTCGGAAAGCCCCGCATAGCGTTCAAACGGAAAAACAGCCGACCGAAAGACGCACTTTTACACTTTTGAAATCCGAAAAAGAAAGAGGGGATGCCCATGAAGAGATTAAAAAACAAACTGTTGTCCATGGAATCCGACACCACCACATACAAGGCAATGTATGAAGGCAGTATGTCGGTCATCGATCCCGCATCCACACTGCCGCCGTATGTGGATTACAGCGCGACCTATTACAACGAAAGCATCGGATTCGACATTACTGCCGCGCACAAACTGGCGCAGGATCAGCCGACCGTAACCGTCCGTATTCCCTGTGCCACACTCGGCATCGATCCGCCGGAGCCGTCCGCCGAGAGCGCGGAAGCGGATTACTGCCTCCGCGCCTTCCGGAAATACATGGAGGAGCTGAATGCCGGACTGTATAACCGCAGCCGCCCCGACAGCGAAAACGGCAAATATGACCTGTGCGCGCCTGGCGGAGAGGTTGTAAAAAGAAACACCGCCTATTTTGCCCTGTGTCCGCAGAAGGACTATACAAACGGTCCGGGTTCCGTCGTCTATCTTTTGCGCGACGGCATTCCCCGTCCGCCGCTGATGTGTCTCTGTATCCGCATCCGGGTACAGCTTCCGCAAAAAAAGCTGCGCAAGGCCCTGCAGATGATGTGCCGCGATCTGCCCGACGCCGTGGACCGGTTTGTCCGGGATTTTGATCACGAAGAACTGAAGAAGGCAGCCGCGCTTGCAGAAAAGCAGGCCGCCATCCGCGCATGGCTGAAGGGCAGCGATTATTGCGCGTTTGTCGCCAACGGCAGTATTCTGCCGCGCGCCAAGGGAACGGACCTGCCTATGCCCGATGCCGTTCCGTTCAAATCCTCCCCCGGCGATGAAATTGAAATCTGCGGCGTGCGGGGCATGGGAATCAAAAAAGGGGTAACCGTCATCACAGGCGGCGGTTATTCGGGAAAGTCGACACTGCTCGACGCCGTTTCCGCAGGCATTTATGACCACGCCCCGGGCGACGGACGCGAGCTTTGCATCACGGACGAAAGTGCCGTCACCATATCCGCAGAGGACGGGCGAAGCGTCAGGCATGTCAATATTTCGCCGTTCATCAAATGGTTGCCGGGTGGCGATACCGGCGATTTCTCCACCGATCACGCCTCCGGCTCCACCTCACAGGCAGCCAATATCATGGAAGCGGTCGACTGCGGCGCCGGGCTGCTGCTCATCGACGAGGACAGGAGCGCGACCAACTTTATGATCCGTGACTGCATGATGAAGGAGCTGATTGAAAAAGAGCCCATCACGCCGTTTACCGACCGGGTCAACGAGCTTTTCCGGGCGCACGGCGTTTCCACCATTCTGGTAATCGGGGGCAGCGGAGAGTATCTTTCCGTCGCCGATCAGATCTACATGATGGAAGATTATCTGATTCAAAACGTGACCAAAAAGGCAAAGGACATCTGCCGTTCCCACCACGTGACGGCTTCCCCGCCCCCGTTTGCCGATTGGCGGCAGTGCAGAACGCTTTATTCCGACCGCTTTTCCTCTTATCCCGCCGGCAGCGGCACGGAAAGGCTTGAGGTTTCGGACATGGGCTTTCTCATCATGGGCGACGAAAAGATCGATATACGCGGGCTTCACGATATTGTATCGCCCCGGCAGCTCGATACGCTCGGTTTTATGCTGCGTTATCTGGCGGTGTCAAACGATCAAAGAAAGATAGACATTGAAAAGAAGATCGACGAGCTGTACGCGCGCATCGCCAAGGAAGGAATTGGCTTTCTCTATTCGCCCTTCTTTACGACCTGCAAAAGATTTCTCGATCTGCCCCGCAGGCAGGAATTGCGGATGCTCATCAACCGTATGCGAAAGATTCATATGGTAAAAGGCACGACTGACGAAGCGTCCCCTCTGCCCGGATGAAAACCGACAGCTGAAATACATGGAGGTGGTGCGAATGAACCGAATCAAAATGACTGCAAAATCCCTCGCTTACGCATGGAATCTGCACCTTACGGCAGGCAATTTCCTGATTTTTCTGTACCCCATACTGACTCTGATAACAACCTCGTTTCCGTTGCTGTCCGCATTTTTACTGAAAAATATATTGGACGCCCTGACCGAGACCGCGCCCGCCATCGAAAAAATCCTTGTGCCGGTTCTCCTGTACGGCTTTTCGCTGGTCATTCAGCAGGGGCTCTCATCCCTGAGAGATCTGTCACGCAGTACGATTCACAAAAAGGCGGAGTGTCTGTTTGAGTGCCGCCTGTCGGAAAAGCTGGCGTCGCTCCCGATGGGATTTCTCGATTCCTCTGAGGGAAAAGACACCGTCGACGAAGTGAAATATACCAAAACGACAGTAATTCTTCTGCCGTTCCGCATGATCGATATTCTCGCTCTCATTTACGCCTTTGTCGTTGCATTTGCAACGCTTGCGGCATTTTCGCTCGGATTTTCGCTGATGTTCCTGGCATTCACTGTGCCGAGCGTTATTTTCAACGCATACTATGCCCGCAAATCGGATGAACTGCGCAGGGACACGGCGCCCGATGTCCGCAAATTCTGTTACTACCGCTGGATGCTCACGGATGCCTGGCCCGCCAAGGACGTGCGCATGTACGATCTGACCGATTCCGTCAAGGCGCGTTACAAGGAGGAGAAAGATCGTTATGTAAAAGCCAATCAGGCGCTTGACAAAAAGGTGCTGCGAGGCTCTCTCGGGATTGAACTGTTCCGCAGAAGCGGAGAGATTGTATTCATTGCATACGTCATTTACCGGGCTGTAAACGGCGCGATCAGCATCGGCGATATTGCGCTCTATATCGGATTTGCGCACAGCATTTCCAATTCCTTTGGGCGCGTAATCTGGCTGATCACCGATGTATACAGCCGCATTTCCGAACAGATGCGCACCCTGTTTGATTTCTTTGCGACCGAAACCGAACAGGCGGGTGGCAAACGGCAGCTTACATCCTTCCGGAGCCTCGTTTTTGACCATGTGCGCTTCAGGTATCCGCACACCGACCGGTATGTGCTGACCGACGTTTCGTTTACGCTGCATCGGGGAGATAAGCTATCCATCGTCGGCATAAACGGGTCGGGAAAATCCACCATCATCAAGCTGATGATCGGACTTTATGAACCGGAAGCGGGACAGATCCTTGTAAACGGGTATCCCATGTCGGATTACGACATACGGGATGTCCGAAAGCTCTTTTCGACACTGTTTCAGAGCTTTGCGCAATATCCGCTGACACTCCGGGAAAACATTGCCTTATCCGCACCGGAGCGGATGAACGACAGCGCGGAAATCGAAAGTGCACTGAAACAAAGCGGGGTGTACGGGGAGATACAGCCCAAACTGGAAAACGGGTTGGACTCCTCCATGTCCCGTCAGTTTGACGACAAAGGAACCGAGCTTTCCAGGGGACAATGGCAGAAGGTTGCGCTTTCCAGAGCATACTTCAAACATGCACCCATCATTATTTTCGACGAGCCTTCCGCGGCGCTTGATGCCGAAGCGGAAGACCGGATATTCAAGAACTTTGCGTCCATGTCCGACGGTAAAACGGGCATTATGATCTCCCACCGCATTTCAAGCGCCCGGATGTCCAACAAGGTCATCGTGCTGGACGGCGGAACGATTACCGAGCAAGGCACACACGAAGAGCTGGTTGCGCTTGGCGGTCTGTACGCCAAGCTTTACAACCTCCAGCGCGAGAAATACACGGCAAAGGAGAATTGCGCGCATGCATAATGAATTTCTGTTTTTAACGGTGCCGATTCGCACCGCACGCAAAGGAAAGGGGGTGAACGGTCAGGATGAATAAGATCAAGGCTTTCCTTTCCGGCATTTTCAAAAACGTTTGGTTCGGTATGAAGACCTGCTTTTTAGCGTCCCGGTTTTACTTCTCTATGAAGCTTGTGATTTTAATGTTCACGACATTGATTCCGCTTGTCAATTTATGGCTGTGGAAAGAAGTGCTCAACGGCATCATGGATTTCGCGAACAGCAAACGAACCGTTCTCGTATGTCTGGTCCTCTATCTTTCGCTGCTGTTGGCAACCTACCTGGTGGACCAATTCGACAACTACGTGCAGGAGCGCTACAGCGACGAACTGCATTTCTACATGGAAACGGTGATGATGGATAAAACCGCACGGATGGATCTGTCCTTTTTCGACTCAGCGCACATGGGTGACCGGGTCAGAGAGGTCCGGGATCAATTCACGACCGTGCTTGACGTGTCCTGGCTTGTGTTTGACATCATCTCCGCATTCATCAATGTGGCGGCAACACTGGTGATCGTCTGCACCTACCGGTGGTGGCTGGGTCTTGTCACACTCGTACTTCTGGTTCCGTTTATGCTCTACAACAAAAAGCGCACCGAGCGCAGACTGCAAATGGACAAAGACCAGCTCCGGGATCGGCGAAAGAAGGACTATTACCGGGATGTGTTCTTTGACAACAACGTGCAGTTTGAACTCAAACTGCATCATATCGGTGCCTACTTCATCCGCAAATACAAGGAAACGTGGCAGAAGCTGTATAAAATCAATCAGACAGAGGAAATCCGGCACACCTTTATCAATACGCTGATTATGATTGTCAACGTGGCAAGCGAATTTTTGGTGCTTACCGTATCGGTGTTCGATGTTGTAAACAAACGGATCGGGATCGGTGATCTGCAATACAATCTCGGCATGGTTTCACGCTTGCGGAGTCAATCGCAAATGCTGATCAATCAGGTCAATCAACTGCTTGACGACCATACCCGCCTGACAGAACTGCAGGAATTTATGGCTATTGAGCCCGAAGCAGAAAAGAGCGGAACGCTCCAACCGTCTGCCAATCCCCGCATCGCATTTTGCAATGTGTCCTTCCGTTACCCCAATACAGAGCAGTACGTGCTGAAGGGTTGCTCCTTTACCATTGAACCGCATGAAAAGATCGGTCTGATCGGCCTGAACGGCGCAGGCAAATCCACAATTATCAAGCTGATGTTCCGTTTCTACGACCCGGAAAGCGGTTGCATTCGGTTGGACGGCGTGGATTTGAAGGAATACGACATTTACGCCGTGCGCAAAGTGTTCGGGGTTCTGTTCCAGGATTTCGTTACCTACTGCCTGCCGCTTCGTGAGATCATTGCTCTTTCCGACTTTGAGGAGCGGTTCAACGACGAAAAGCTGAAAAAAGCCTGCGCCATCAGCGGCTTGTGTGAGGTGATCAAGGACTGGGAGGACGGCTACGACAGCGTTCTGGGGCGTTACTATGCGGACAACGGCAAAGACCTTTCGGGCGGTCAATGGCAGCTTGTCGGACTTGCCCGCGCATACTTCAGGGACAGCGAATACATGATCCTCGATGAACCCTCGGCTGCGCTTGACCCGATTTCGGAGGATCGGATCTTTGAACAGCTCTATCATCTGAGCACAGGCAAAAGCTCGGTCACGATTTCGCACCGCCTTTCCAACACCACGCTTGCCGACAGAATCCTCGTAATCGGCGACGGGCACATCATCGAACAGGGCTCCCATTCGGAGCTCTTAAAGCAAAACGGCAAATATGCCGAACTGTTCCGCTTGCAGGCAAGTAAATATATTTGACGGGTAAAGCACACGGAGGATTCCGGTCTGTTTTTTCCGATGCCGCATGATTCGCCGTATTTCTCTTGCAATTCCCATTGCCCCCCTTTACGACAACGGCAACTCCATGTGGTTCAACCGTGTCGTGGGTGAGATGCATGCAGACGATGACAGCAATATCAGAACCCCGCTGTGGAAGAAGAATCCCACAGAAAATCCGGAACTTGTAACCGACTTCTCATGGCTGGACCTGTCCGCTCTCGACGGCATTGAAGACTTTGCAAGAGCGCTGTATGGGAAGTCCGCGTATCTGGAACCGATACGGGTTGACACACTGGCAAACGCCCTCAGAACGCGCATTGAACTGCTTGACGGCATCGCACGGTCACAGTCCGGTGGGCAGACTATGCTTTGATTCATTGCACAACTGCGACAACCGCACGTCAATAGAGGTGCGGTTTTGCTTTTGTTCACGCGGGAACGGTTGAAAAGCGGGCATATTTATGGTATAATCATCGGAAAACCGGAAACTGCAAAGGTAACACACAAAAATGAAACTGTACGAAGCACAAACCCGGAACCCGGCACTGCTGACCGCACTTCTTGACATCTGGGAGCGCTTCGGAATTTTGGGAGGAAAGCAAATGATTTTATATTTCTCCGCCACAGGAAACTGCAAATATGTCGCAACCCGCCTGGCACAGGCGACCGGGCAGGAAATGTATTCGATTGCGGACTGCATCCGGAACGGGCAGTATGATTTTTCCGACGGTACCGTCGGCATCATCTCCCCCGCCTACGATTGGGGACTGCCGAGTATTGTGAAAGAATTTCTCGAAAAAGCGTCGTTCCGGACGGATTACCTGTACTTCGCCGCGACCTACGGCACCATCCCCGGCGCAATCGGATACATGGCAAACAAGGCAATCCGCGAAAGAACCATCGACGCCTACTATTCCGTCCGGATGCCGGACACCTGGACGCCGATTTTTGACCTTTCCACCCCGGAAAAGGTCGCAAAGTACACGCGCCACACGGAATCGGAGATCGACCGCATGATTCAGGGTGTACGCGAACGCCGCACCAACCGTCATCTGCGCCCGCGCACCCCGGCGATTATCACAAAGCTGATTGCCGAGCCGCTATATAACAAAAAGGTGCGGTGCACCTCCAATCTCCATGCGGAAAACACCTGCATCGGCTGCGGGCTGTGCGCAAAGAAATGCCCCGTGCAGGCAATTGCAATGCGGGACGGGCGCCCGGTCTGGGTAAAGGACAGGTGCGTCATGTGCCTCGGGTGCCTGCACCGCTGCCCGAAGTTCGCGATTCAGTACGGCAACCGCACAAAGAAGCACGGGCAGTATACCAATCCGAACGTGAAAGTTTAGGGCTGCAAACAAAGCTTGCATGGTACATGCAGGAATGCAAACAAGAGCAAAGGAATGGTCTCAAGATGTGCTTGGGGCGATTCCTTTGCTCTTTGTTTGAACCCGGAGAATGAGAAAGGGCACCTGATTTCGAGTGTCATCGCTTCCCGATACCTTGCGGTATTTTATGAGAAGATAAGAGAACCTGAAATCCCCCGTCATAGACGAATTGACCGGGCATTTTGATTGCTTTTGCGAAAAATTCCGAAAAAAGCTGATGTCGCGGTGCTTTTCGGCATCGACCGACTTCTAACGAAAATCTAACGGCTTTTTTAGAAATTTCATTAGAAGTCCGCGAAAAAAGCCTTTTTGAATTGCGATTCGGCAGTCCGCCGACTGTACCTGCGCGGAGTGATACAAAAGCAAAAATCATCTGTATCTCTGTGCATACAATCCGAAGTTAGGACTGCTTTTTTGCGAATTACAGCTGCTCCGAAAGCAGAAAATCCGCCAGATGAACGATCCGGATACCGTTCTCAATTCCCGTGTCCATTTCGTTCAGCGTCACCACATATTTCGGATAATGATCCTTGATCTCCATCAGATTCCCGACCTCGCGGTCGGAATTATCCGGTAGCTGCACGCAGACCTGCACATACACCCGCTCGTCGCGGCGGTTGGCAACAAAGTCGATCTCTTTCGTGTTGTTCTTCCCGATGAACACCTCATATCCACGCCGTTTCAGCTCCAGATAAACGATATTTTCCAATACCCCGTCCAGCATTTTACGGTTATATCCGAGCAGAGCGTATTTGAGGGACACATCCGAAAGGTAATATTTTTCCTGCGTTTTCAGAATGCTTTTCCCCTGCAGATCATACCGTTCGCACGGATAGATGATAAACGCCTGCTCCAGCCAGCGCAGATAGTTATAAATGCTCTCCACCGAAATCGTGCGATGCTCGCTTTTCAGAAAGGTCGAGATGGAGTTTGCGGAAAAGGTCTTACCCATGTTTTCCACGACGAATTTCACCACGCGGTCAAACAAGTCCTGCCGGTTGATACGATGGCGTTTGACAATATCGCGCGACACCACCGTATGATAAATGCCGTCTACAATCTGATAGGCAGACTGCGCATCGTAGTTGCCGAGAGCAACAATCGGAAACCCGCCGAAGCGGATGTATTCGTCCAATAACTCATTCCGTGACAGCTTACTGTCTGTCTTAAAATCAAGATATTCGCGGAATGACAAGGTATAGACCGGAATCAGAATATACCGCCCGGTCAGATAGGTGGAGATCTCGCTTGACATTAGCTTTGAATTGGAACCGGTCACATAAATATCTGCGCGACCGCCCTCCAATAGACTATTGACCGCCTTCTCCCAGCCGGGAACCTCCTGAATCTCGTCAAGCAACAGGTAATAACGCCCTTCACCGGTCATTGCAAAAGTCAGCTCGTCGTACATCTGCTTTGCCGTGATATTTTCGGGAACATCCATTTCGGTGTATTTTTTCAAAATGATGCGGTCGTCACCGACACCGCGCCGTTTAAGCTCTTCTCGGATCATCTCAAAAATCGTGGATTTCCCGCTGCGGCGCACTCCCGCAAGGATTTTCACAAGCGGCTGATCGATAAAAGGTCTTACCGCTTCCACATAATCGGGTCTGAATATCATAAAATCGCCCCCTTTCTTTTATAGTATACCATAAAAAATGAAAATAATCAAGTAGTTTTTCGGTTTTGACCTTAAAAACATCTGAAAACCACATACTTTGTGGGGTGCGATTGTGTTATGAACATAATACGAATCACCGAAGCTATGTGGCAAGCAATCCGAAAAATCGGTTTTGGGATGGTAACCGTGCTTCAGGAGAGGTGCGGTTGATTTCTGTTTGTCTAACCAAACCCCATACATAAAAACGCTATGTCTGCAAGAGCAATCTCGACAAAGAAAGCCGCGACCGCATCTACGATGTGATAGATACACTTCTGCGGCATGAGAAAAAACACAAATAACAAAACTGCCCGAGAGCGAAAAACTCTCGGGCAATTTTATAATCATGTCACACTTCACAAACGCGAGCAACGGTTTTATGACTTTCCAAGCGTCCAGCTCCGGCTCTCGGTCTGAAGCCGGACCATATGAGAGAAGATGCCGACGGCTTGTAGCAGCTCTGCGGGAGAGCCCTGCTCGGCTACCGTGCCGTCACTCAGCACGACGATCCTGTCCGCGCCCGAAACGGTACGCATCCGGTGGGCGATGATGAGGACGGTCTTGTTTTTGATGAGGCGGGAGAGCGCCTCCTGAATGGCTGTTTCGTTTTCCACATCCAGACTGGCGGTGGCTTCGTCCAACAGAATGATGGGTGCGTCCTTCAGAAACGCACGGGCGATGGAAATGCGCTGACGCTCACCGCCGGAAAGCTCACAGCCATTCTCACCGATGTTGGCGTTCCAGCCGTCGGGGAGCTTTTCTGCAAACTTATCCACATTGGCGAGCTTTGCCGCCGCGATCACCTCTTCGTCCGTCGCGTCCTTGCGGCCGATGCGGATATTTTCCAAAATCGTATTGTCGAACAGCGTGACATCCTGGAACACGATGGAATAGAGGCTCATCAGCTTTTCCGGATCGATTCCGGAGATATCCATGCCGCCAACGGTAATCCTGCCCCGGTCAATGTCCCAGAACCGCGCCGCCAGGCGGGATACGGTGGTTTTCCCTCCGCCGGAGGGACCGACCAGCGCCGTGACCTCTCCCTGCTTTGCCGTAAAGGACACATCCCGAAGCACCGTTTCGCCGCTCTGATAAGAAAAGCCCACATGGTCGAACACAATGTCACAGTTCCGGTTGGTGAGCTGTTCGCTTCCGGTCTGCACGGGGCAGTCCAGAATCTCATTCATGCGCTCGATGTTGCTGTTGGTGCCGATGATAGCGGCAAGATTCTGCAAGGTACCCTCCAGCGGGTCATACAGGCGGGACACCACCAAAAGGAACATAAAGAAGGTCAGGGCATCCAGCTCACCCTTCACCAGCAGAGCTGCGCCCGCAAGGGCGGTGGTGGCAATCCCCAGCCGCAGGACAAGTCCCGCGGAAACCACAAAGACAGCCGTTCCCAGCTCGCTCCGGACGAGGCGACTCTCTACGGCACGGATTTTCTTTTCCAGCCCCGAAAGGTATCTCTCCTCGGCGTTATTGGCGCGCAGATCGGGCATCGCTTCCATACACTCCTGAATGCCGTCCTCGCAGGTGACCTTTGCCGCCGTCGCTTTGCGGGAGAGCTTTTTCTGCACGTCGGAGGCAAGCAAGACGATGGCAAACGCCACCGGCAGCGGCCAGACGGCGGCAAGCGCCATGCGCCAGTTGAAAAACAGCATTGATACGGCGATGACCGTGGTGGAGAGGATCGCACCGTACAGCGGCGCGACAAAATGGGATTGGCTCTGCTCCAGCACGGCGCAGTCGTTCATGATGGAGGAGGTCAGGTCGGCAAGGTCTTTCTTTCCGAAAAAGGACAGCGGAATTTTTCTCAGCTTCTCGGCAAGCCCCACCCGGCGCACACCCGACTCGACATAGGTGACAAGATAGGTGTTGTCGTATTCCAGCCGTGTGCAGACAACAATGAACAGTGCCGCCGCGACACAGCCGATCACATAAAACGGAATTCTCCCTGTCGTCAGCGTGCCGTTCATCATATCGCTCACCAGCCGGTACAAAAGCCCCACCGGCAGCATGAAGGAGATATTTTGCATGGCACAGCACAGAATCCCTTTGATGTTGTCAATCGCTCCCTTGCGGGAAAGCGCATAGCGTCTCTGTAAATATTTGATCATCGCTCATGCCTCCTTTTCCACTTTCCACCGGACGGACTGCTGATAGTCCTGCCACATCGTCCCGAACAGACTGTCTTTTTGCCCGGACAGCTCCGCAAAGCTGCCGCTTTCCGAAAGATGTCCCTCATTCAGCACAAAAATGCGGTCGGCGTTCACAACCGTAGACAGCCGATGGGCGATCATGATGACGGTGCGCCCTTTTGCAAGCTCGTTGAAGGCAGCCTGCACCTTCGTTTCGTTGTCGGGGTCGGCAAAGGCGGTCGCTTCATCAAGAATCAGCACCGGCGCGTTTTTGATCATGGCGCGGGCAATGGCAAGCCGCTGTGCTTCGCCGCCGGAGAGGTAGATGCCCTGCGAGCCGATGACCGTATGCACACCGTCCGGGAATTTTTCGATGATGTCCGTACACTGCGCCGCACGGAGTGCTGCCAGCACCTCCTCATCCGCGGCATCCGGCTTACCCATGCGCACATTGTCCAGAATGGTGCCTTTGACAAGATGGCTGTTCTGAAACACGAAGGAAACCGTGTTCATCAGCTCGTTTTTTTCAATGTCCTTCACATTGACACCTCCGACGGAAATACTGCCGCTCTGCGGATCAAAGAAGCGGGCAATGAGCGCCGCCAGCGTGGATTTTCCGCCGCCGGAGGGTCCGACAAACGCCACCGTCTGTCCCGCGCCGATGGAAAGAGAAATATTCTCCACGGCATTTTTTGTGCCGTCATAGCTGAAGGTTACCTGATCCAGCGTCACGGAGCTGTCCTTCGGATGCTTCGGTGCGCTCGGCTGAGAAAGTGAGGGGCTTTGCAGAACACGGTCAATGCGGGTGACGGCGTCCTGCACGATCATGCCGTTTTCGCTCATGAACATCAGTTTGGTGAGCGTCAGCGAGATGACCGGCGTGACGATGATGTAAAAGAGCAGGTTCAGCAGCACGCCGCCGTCCGCACCGCCGCGGAAGAACAGAAAGCCGCCTGCGATCAGAAACACAAACACGCTGTTGACCGCCAGCGTATAGAAGGTCATCGGCCAGCGCATCTGCTTTGTGTATGCGATGACCCAACGCTCGTAGTTGTCGATGGCGCCCTTGAACTTTTTGAAGGAAAACACCGTCTGACCGAAGGTCTTGACGACGGGAATCCCCCGCACATACTCCACCGCCTCCCCCGACATGTCCGCAAGCGCGTTCTGATACTGTGTCATCTTCTCCTGCATCCCCTTGCCGGTCATGCTTGTCATCACGGCAAAGGCAAGCGCCACCGGCACAAGGCTCAGAAGCCCCAGCCGCCAGTCGAATACCAGAAGAAGCGTCAGAAGTCCCGCGATGGTCGCCACAGCCCTTGCCTTGTCGGGAAGCTGATGGGCAAGATAGGTTTCCGTTGCGCCGGTTGTTTCCGAAATCGTGCGGCGCAACTTGCCGCTACCGAACTGCCCGATTTCCCCAAGCGGAAGCGTGGCAATATGCTTCGTCATGGCAAGGCGCAGATTGGTGGCGATGCGAAATGCCGCAAGGTGCGAGCACATCAGCCCCGCGATGTAGGTAAGCACGGCGGCAAAGGCAAACACCACCGCCATCCAGCCATAGTGCGTCACATGGACGGCGTTTTCATAGTTCGGCGCGACCTCGATTACCTCCCGCAGGATGCGCCAGATGTACCAAAACGGCACCAGCGACAACAGTGCGCCGGCGGCGGCAAGCACCCACGAAAGATAGCTTAGGATTCGGTATGTCCCCGCGTAATCCAGCAGGCGGGACAGATTGGATTGCTTTTTCAAAACGGTTCCTCCTTGATCGTGGTCTTAGCTAGCCGTAGCTAACCGAGCGGCCTTTGAAAAGCCGCCGGAGCGGCGATTCAAAGCGCATGATTTCCTTTTTCAGAAATGAGAACAGCCCTTTCCTTTCATACGGAGCAGCACGGATTTCTCCCGCCGTGTAGCCGGTGTGTTGTCCGAATCATCAGAAATCATCCTTTCCTATTTTTTCTTGTATCCGCAATCGCAGTACGGCCCGCCGGAAGCGAGGGTGTACTGCCGCACAAAATCCGTCACGCCGCCGGCTTCACTCATGGTGTAGTCCAGACGGCACAGCGCGGGGGTAAGGTCATACAGCCCCAGCTTTTTCATCAGCACACAGATGCCGCATTTGGTGAAGCGTCCCTCGTATCCGCTGCCGTCGGGATATTCGTAAAACTCCATATTCCACGAGTAGGGGTTGCGGTCGGCGGCTTTCAAGGTGGCGGTCGCCTTCATGCCGGAAATATCTTTGGGGGTAAACTTGTTTTTTCCGCTCTTGCGGCAAAACCATTTCATCGGCTTTGTCATCATGGATTTTGCGTAATACTCCGTCAACCGTTCCACATCCGGACGCTCCGGCATGGAGAGGATGAATGCGCCGATCATTGCACAGTTGACGATGTTCATCTTGAAGCGATCCGCTTTTTCAAACTCCGGCAGGTCTGCAATGATTGCTTTGTATTTCGGCTTTGCTTTTTTCGTGATCGCTTTTGCCGCATCGGCATCATAACCGAACACCGCCGTCAGCTGCTTTTGGAATGAGCCTGCAAACAGTGCCCACATGCCGAAAGGCATTCCCAAATAGGTCACTTTTTGTCCCTCCAATCGCATATCACGCAGCAGTCAAAGTGGATTTTCACAATCTGCATTTTCATCATTCCGTCGCCTACCTTTGCAAGGAAACGGAAAAAGCCGCTGACGGACGGGTCGCGAAGATCGTTGTATCCCAGCATATAACCGCGGCTGGTGACCTTCAGACGGCTGTTCCACGGGGAAATCTCCTTTTGTGCGTCCGAGACCGCAAAATACGCGCCGACATCCTTGATTTTCGCGCTTTTGAGCCATGTTTTTGCAATCATCTTTACCGCCGTCCGATTCGCAGCATCAAACACCAGCACGCCGCCGGGGAAAGCGTTTACCATCGACTGCACCAGTGCCTTGACCTGCTCGGTCAGAAAATAATAGAACACGCCGGAGGCAAAGAACACCGCACCGCCCGATGCATCGATTTTGGAAAACCACGCCGTATCATTCAGGTCACATGGGATATTTTCCTCCCGTTCCCCGGCGGGCAAAAGCTCGTTGCGCACGGCTATGACATCGGGATAATCCAAATTGTAGATTTTGCAGCTGCCGTTGTCGCAGGCTCTGCCGGTGCCGTCAAGTCCGCAGCCCAGATTGACCACCGCCGCGTTAGGGTGATCTTTCAAATAGTCCCGCACCTCAAAGGCGAGGTCGTTCTGTCGCATGGCAACTTCCAGCGAGCCGAAACGCTGCATCAGGCTGCGGGAGTTTTTCTCCGCCTCTGAAAAATCGTAGTCGATCTCGTCAATCAGGCGAACCGCTGTTTCGTCCCGGTAGAGATTCGGGTATAGTTCTGAGCAGACCTTCCGCGCATACAGCGGAATGATCAGCGTCTCCTGTACCGTGTTTTTCTCGATTTTGTATTTCATGGGTATCTCCTTTCAGCGAACAAATATCACCATTTGTCTCCTTATCCCAAAGCCACATCCAGCGTCATCATGATGCTGAAGCCGACCGCAAAGAAAATCGTCCCGATGTTGGAGTGTTTTCCCTGAGACATTTCCGGTATCAACTCCTCCACCACCACATAGAGCATTGCGCCTGCCGCAAAGCTCAGAAGATACGGCAATGCCGGAATCACAAGCCGCGCTGCAAGAAGTGTCAGCACCGCGCCGATAGGCTCGACAACGCCGGAAAGAACGCCGCCCAAGAACGCCTTGCCTTTGCTCTCGCCCTCAGCCTTAAGCGGCATGGAGATGATCGCACCCTCAGGGAAATTCTGAATGGCAATGCCGAGAGACAGGGCAAGCGCGCTTGCCGCCGTGATCTGCGAGTTTCCCGCAAGAAAGCCCGCATACATCACGCCGACCGCCATTCCCTCCGGAATGTTATGTAAGGTCACCGCAAGCACCATCATCGTGGTACGCCCGAGCTTGCTTTTCGGTCCCTCTGCCTTATCGCTTCCGATATGAAGGTGGGGAATCAGACGGTCGAGCAGGAGCAAAAACAGCACGCCGACCCAAAAGCCGATAAAGGCAGGAAGGAACGACAGCTTTCCCATGCCCTCCGACTGTTCGATGGCGGGGATCAGCAGACTCCAGATCGACGCTGCCACCATCACTCCAGCGGCAAAGCCTGCAAGCGCACGCTGTACCAAATCGCCGAGTGATCTTTTCATAAAGAACACGCACGCCGAGCCGAGCGCTGTCCCGATAAAAGGAATCAATATTCCGAATAATACTTCCATTTGCTTCACCGCCTTTGCGTTGTGCTTTTATTTGTTTTTTCTGAAGCCCGCCTCGTCACGATATTCGGGATGCTCCTGCAGATACGGATCTTTATCGCCGCAGATGGTATAGTCGCATCGGCAGCCGTCCACGCAGGTGGTCGTCCGCACCAGCTTGGCGTGCAGCAGCTCCATGGACGCATAGTCCACATTGCACAGGGCGGGCATAATATCCGTAAGACCGT
>ERZ809074.3270-NODE-3270-length-15556-cov-22.717379_pt1 | contig 15556 bp, 17 predicted proteins | sample MGYA00520795_ERZ809074 | MGnify/ENA primary metagenome ERZ809074 (study PRJEB31570, sample SAMEA3212989) | Homo sapiens | biome: human-gut; feature: human gut; material: fecal | place: Sweden | collected 2011 ...
GTTTTATGAATCTTAAAGCACTCTCTAATTCAATTGATTTTAACGTGAATAGTATTTATGATGTGTTTGTGTATTTCGTTGATATTGCGTCCGATTGCTTAATCGAAACTCGGTTTGTTGATTGCATTGACGCATACGGGCTTAGGGATGTACTTGACGATGGCGTGTTTTACGTTCCGGGTGCACTCTGTTTAGGTTATCGTATTAATCGGTGAGTGAAAAAAGAGGGTTGAGTATGTTTTGTAAGCGTGATACTTGTGATTTCGTTAAAGGTTATAGGGTACGTGGTGAACAGCGTGTTAAGGCCGTTGTTATTAGTACGAAGTGTTTTAAATGTGATTCGTATGTGTCGGATTATGTGTTTGCGCATTGTCGTGATATGGTTGATTTGATGCGGCGGGGGGTGTGGCGGGGTGAGGTGTGGTGATGGCCTATTAGCTCAGTGGTTAGAGCGGCATTCTTATAAAATGTGCGTGCCGGGTTCAATTCTCGGATAGGCCACGCGATTGTGATATATTGGGTCATGGCATGTCATTCGATGTGCCATGACCTTTCTTATTATTGAGGTGTTTGATGGATATTAGTTCGATTGTAACCGTTATCGGAAGTGTGGGTTTTCCCATTGTCGCGTGCTGTGGCATGGCATGGTTTATCGCCACGACGTTCCGTGATTTTAATGATTTGATGACAAAGAATAATGTGTTAACCGAAGAACTCATTGCAGTGCTCAAGGATAACAAAGGGGCTAATGATGTCTCGAATATGGCGTAGCACGTTAGCTTGTGTTTGTGCATTGCTATTGACTGTGGTGCCATCTGCTAATGCGGACATGCGCGGCATAGACGTGAGCAATTGGCAGTGTGATATTGACACGGGAGCGGTTGACGCTGATTTTATTGTGGCGGGTGCCACATGGGGTGTTGGCGGTTTCGATAACATGTGTTTGACCAATGGCGTGAATCAGGCCGCAAACTATCAGCTCGGGCGTGCAACGAATAGTGGCAAGAGCATCGGCGTGTATCATTACGCGATGGGGCGCGACGCGAACGCGGAAGCTGATTTTTTCGTAGATAACGTGCGCGGATACGTCGGTAATGCTGTGCTTGTTTTGGATTGGGAAGCTCAGGATAATCCGCAGTTTGGTAATGGCGCGTGGGTTGAAACGTGGGTACGTCATGTGCATGATCGCACTCAGGTGTGGCCGATTGTGTATGTTCAGGCGTCCGCGCTGGGGCAGCTTACTTCGTTCGTGCGGGAGCATTGCGGCGTATGGGTTGCGCAGTATGCGTCGATGAACGTAACCGGCTATCAGGAAACGCCGTGGTTATATGGGGCGTATGGTGAAGCCATGCGTCAGTATACGTCGAATGGATATGTGTCGGGATATGCCGGACGATTGGACTTGAATTATTTCCGTGGCGAACGATGGCAGTGGGACGCATACGCGCATGGCGACGGCGCGAATGCGTCAGCACCGGAAACGAACACCGGCGGCAATGTCGCGCAGTCTGCTTGCGTGGTGGTCACGTCGGGTGATACGTTGTCGGGCATTGCCGCGCGCACGGGCTTGTTGCCGTGGCAGTCGTGGCATGGGTATGTGTCAGGCAATCCGGCTGTGATTTATCCGGGTGAAACTGTGTGCTATGGCGGGGTTGCGCAGTCGAATGTGGCGCGCACGTATACGGTTGTGCCGGGTGATAGTTTGTGGTTAGTGTTCGGTTCAGATTGGGCGCGTGTCGCGTCGCTTAATGGTTTGTCTAATCCGAGTCTGATTTATCCGGGGCAGATTTTGCGTTATTGAGAATCAATATCAATAATCGGCGTGTCGCTTTTTGCGCACGCCGATTTTTGTGCTATAAATATTTATGTCGCCAAAATGGTTGACAGAAAATAAAACAGATACAAAGGATAACAAACATGCGAAAGATACGTAAGGTAATCGCGGACAGCACCATAAGCTATTATGACAGTGACGGTGTGGAACAGACATTTCACACTAACGGAAACGTTCGTAATGTTGAAATGGCCGTTAAAGTGCTTATGGATGCCGGTATTGTCAATATTTTGGTTGACGATATTACCGTAAACAAGAACACGTATGTCATGGACGTTGATACGTTCATTGAGCACGCGGAACGTGTCGCAACTGACGTAACCGGCACCGATACCGACAACGATACTGACAAACGATAAAGATATTGAATTTGAATTCTGAAAGGAACTGAAATGAACGAGGAAAACGAACAGATGAACGACACCACTGTGAATGAAACCGCACAGAACACCGCTGACCCCTATCGTTACATTTGCACGATGGATAACAGCACGTTCGAGGGAAAACGCGCCATCGTCAACGCACGTAATAACGCATTGTCGCTGAACGGGCAAGGGTCGGAACCATTGACGGTTATCGGCGCTTACATCGTGCCGGGCGTCCGTTCTCAGACCGGTCAGAAATGCGCAAACGTCTATCTTTTCGGAAAAGACGGCAATACGTATTTCAGTCAGTCACAGGGGATATACCGCAGCGTATTGGACATTTACGATATGTTCCCCGATTTTAACGCGCCGGACGGCATCACCGTTGCAGTCAAGCAGACCGCACTTGGTGGCGGGCGTTCCACGAAATCGCTTGAAATCAAGTAGTCCGGAATGAAACAAAAAGTGCCATACGTGTTATGGCACTTTTTTTATAAGGTGGTGAACATGCCTAGAGCGCATAAACAAGCGGACGTTTTGACAGCGAAACGCAAGCGCGTGCGTCGCGCGTTAAACAGTCTGAAAAAAAGTATTACCGACACCATGCCCGAAAGTGAAGCGAACGCGCGGCGCGCTTACATCCAGCGACTTGAAACGCAGTTGAAAAACACGTATGTTGGCCGTGTCCGTAATAGCGGCATACGGAATGAACTGTATCAGCGTGCGAACGAAACCGCCGATAAGCTCGTGCAACAGGTGCGCGAGGTACGCGGCGGTAAAGGGCGTGCGAGGGAGCGTGCGCGTTCGTTCAACATTTTCCGTGAGGAAATGCGCATGGCGTCCAAAGGAATGCCGAGCGCGTTGGGTGATCTTGGGCGGGAAAAAGTCAAGGTGTTTTGGCGATACACACAAAACATATGGCAGAAATCGAACGTTCCGCCGAACAAACGATTAGAGGTCATTATGCAAGCATATGACGCCGATTCGCTCAGCGAGCTTTTCGACACTATCATGCAACGAAATGAAAAGGCGCTGGAGTACGCCAAAAACATGAAAATGCATACAGGCGAATTGGAGGATTACACGGACGTTGAGGGCGGTAGTCCGATTTGGCTTATCGCGGTGGCACCTGACGTTGTGCGATGAAAGAGCGTAAAGACTTCCGGTTGGCCGCGATATTCGATACCGAAACCACGAACATCGGCGAGGGTGCCGAAACGCGTGCATATCCGATGCTGTATATTTTCAATGATATGCGTGACACGTCGGTAGAGGAGTATAACTCCGATACGGACGATGTGCGTTTCTACCGGCATACCGGTGAAGCGCTTGCGTATATTGATGATCTTATTGCGTATGGCACGGCGCACGATTTTACACCGATCATTGCGGCCTATAATTTGATGTTTGATATGCAAACGCTCATGCTGGAACTGGCGCAAACGTACACGTTGCGCGTCAACGCGCAGACGGCAACGTCCGTGTATACGCTCGATTTATGTGCGGGCGAGAACGAAGACGTGGTGTGCCGCTTTTGGGATACGTTCTACCTTGAAATGGGCGGACTGCGTGCCATGGGCGAGACATGCGGCCTACCGAAGGCCGTGGGCGACTGGGACTATACGCTTGTCCGCACGCCGGAAACGCCCTTGACCGACGAAGAACTGTTCTATGCGCGGCGTGATGTACAGGTGATACCGCAATATCTGCAATGGCTGTTGCACGCTAATTCGTGGCTCACGGCCGATATGCTCGGTTGCCGTGTGCTCACCAAGACTTCGCTTGTACGTCAGATGGCACGACGTGAGATCGGCGGCCGTCGCGTCACATTGCGCGACGGTAAGAAACTGACGTTACAACGCGCCTTTGAAACCACTTGTAGCCAAGAGTTTCCGAAGAACTATGGTTCTTACGCATTACGTAAGGCATGTTTCCGTGGCGGTCTTACATTCACATCTGCACGAACGGCAAGCGTGGTAGTGGATAACGTCGCATCGCTTGACGTGACCTCAATGCATCACGCTTTCATCAATGGCCGTAGATTGCCGGTGAAATTCGCGCCGACACCACCGGAACTCTTGCAGATAGCGTGCGAGAACATTATTGCTACGCCGCTTGCCGATGTGCTGACGCATTACGATGACCCTTTTCGGACGGGTGTGCATGTCGCTGTGCGTTTCACAAATTTGAGATTGCGCAAGGGTACGTGTTTCGACGCTTGGGGTATAGCGATTTGCCCCCGCTCGAAATTCGTGCGCACATTACGTGCGGGCACCGATTACAGCAATAACGAGAGAGCGAAGACACAGGATAACAGCATACGCGCGCACGGCTATGTGGACACCGCCGTAAACCCCACATACGCGTTCGGCAAACTATATAGAGCGGATGAATGTGTATTACACGTTAATGAGATTGAACTGTGGAATATCGGACAGGTGTACGCCTATGACGAAATGCAAGTGCTGTACGGCGAAAGCACCACTAAAACCATAATCCCACCGGATTACGTCACCTTGCAATCTAATATGCTTTTCGCGCGGAAAACCGACGTGAAAAATCTTATCAAGGGCTACACCGAAGGCGTGCCATACGCGGACGATATTCCCGAATCGATACCGGAAGGAATCGCGCACGACGCGAAGACCGGCGAATTGAGTATGAAATTCCTACAATCCTACTACGGTTCCACCGTGAAAGGACAATTTAACGGCATCTATGGCACACAGGCACAGGACGTGATGAAGGCCGATTATTGCGTGACGGGAGACGGCGAGCTGGAAGTGGACAGAACGACGATCTGTACGCCCGATAATTTCGCGGACAAACGTCCGCGGACACCGCGCGTGCTGTACACTTACGGTATGCGGATTGTCGCTGGTAGCCGTATGCATCTGATTATTGCCATGATGCTCGTCTATGCGCGGCTGGGTGATAGGGTGACAGTGACCGGCGGCGACACGGACAGTCTCAAGATTCGATGCGATGCGGACGTGAACGATGCCGATTTGCTGGAAAGTCTGCAACCGTTGCATGACGCGATTGAAACCGCGATTAACCGAACGATGCGGCGCGTGCGAGTCACCGCGCCGGATATGGCGAGCACGTTGGAGCATATCGGCAAATTCGAGGTAGAGGACTGCGGCGGCACCACCCGATACACGAAGCACATGGAACTGTGGAACAAAGCGCGCGTGAGTCTCGATGCAGGCGGGCGCGTACATGTGACGTGCGCGGGGTTGCCGCGGCCTGACGGCGCTTACACAATTGAGGAGTTTTTGCATGACCTTATAGCGGGCGGACGTGATTTTGCCGAAGCCGTCGGAATGTCGCTAGGCTATGACGTGCTTGTGGATTATGCCATATGTCACACCTTGCAACGCAACCGGCCGCACGTGTGGGACAGATATGTAGGCACCGTCACTGATTATCGCGGCGAGACGGCGCACGTGGATGTGCCCGAAGCGATCGGGCTATACCCGTCGGGGCGATGGTTGGGTGAATCCGATAAACAGGCAAACGAAGAAAACATTACGTATCTGCAAACCACGTATAATAGACATGTGGAGACGACACCACGTGAACTTACATTAACGAACGGAAAACCAAGGATTGTGAGCATAGATGGCGAACTACTATTATGATCGACTCAGAACACAGATACTGCCGCGCAATGCTGACGTTAATCTGATAATCGGGGCGCGCGGCCTTGGCAAAACCTATGGCGTGCGTCGGTATATGCTGGAGGATTATATTAAAAACGGTATTTGTTTTGTTGAGGTCACTAGATACCGTGAGGAAAACAACGATGTAGCGGCGAATTATTTCGACCGGATAACAGAAGATAATATTTTTCCCGAATGGGAATTCAGAGTACATAACAAGGTTGCCGAAGCACGCCGCACCGGTAATAAGGAATGGCGGACGTGCGGCTATTTCATCCCGTTATCGTTACAACAGCAGAAGAAAAAAAGCACGTATGTGCGTGTACGCAATATCTGCATGGATGAAATTATTATCGACACCGATGACCGCTATCACCGATATCTAAAAAACGAATACGAACAGTTGGCGAAACTTGTTGATACCGTCACGCGTGAACGCGCCGACGATACCGAATTGCGCAAACCGCGAATCTTTTTGCTGGGTAATGCGTGCGATGCCTTTAACCCGTATTTTCAACATTATGACGTGCCCTTGGAACCTGAATTCGGTTTGCAGTGGCTCGATGGTAAATCATGCCTTTTCGACTACGTGCGAGATGACGCATATGCCGCGCAGAAAACCAAGAACACCGTAGCCGGGCGAATGCTGAAACACAATAGTGATATAACGGCTGGGAATCGTTTCGAGCGCCACGACACCGATTTTTTGACGAAGCCGCACGCACACGCAAAATTGTCATATGTGATTCGATGGCTCCACGTTGAATATGGTGTCAGTATTGATCTGCGATGCGGATACGTCTTTATCACCACGACATACGATAAGGTGACGCGTGTGCCTTATTTTGCCGTGACAAGGGATGATAACCGGTTGAACTATCTCACTGCGTCCGTCGCAAAGGATGTTATCAAGAATCTTACTGCATATTATGCCCTTGGATATCTGCGATACGACACGATCGAGACGCAACACGCTATATCCGAGATGTTGCGCGTATTCGGTGTAAAATGATCGTGGCATACCAAGGCGAGGTGTTGTGGCGAAGATGATAAAACATTATCGTTGATACCAACGGTTGACTCCGGCGACGATATGGCCGTGATCGGTAAACGCGCCGTCTATTGTCACGAATCATGTCGCACCTATGCTAATATTGAGCCGTACCGGCGTACATCGTACCGGTACGGCTCTTTTTTTTCATATGAAAGGAATGATAATGGACGATGAAACCACCGAGGAAAGGGGCACCGCAGAACGCGACGACCTTACTCCCGACGAAGCGCACCGTGCGGGCGAGTTCGATGGTCTTCGGGACGTGCTCACGTCGATGAACGATAAACTCAATGATGTTATTGAGAGCATTCGTGACATTAATGAACGCATTGATGGCATCTATGACAAGTTCGCCGATTCCGTGTCGCAGATGATCGAAAACGGTGCGGTCGTCCGTGAAGACGATGCGGCGGAAGCAATAGCCGATGCCGCCGCTAACGACCTTGAAAACCTTGATTACACGCTCTGAGACACAGATAGGAGATATTTATTATGGCTGTAGACAATGCGACTATTTTGGATAAGGTGCGCCTTAAGGGCACTGACGATTATCAACAGCGCGTGCCGAGTGCTACGCAAACGGGCGTAGCGAACACCGCGCGATATCTGTTCGACCCCATGAACCGGCAATACCTGAATGATTGCGTTTGGAGCATGATTAACCGAATTGGCCTTACCGTGATGGTGCAGAATGAACCTTTTGAAAACATGCTATCGATATTTAAAAAGGAGAATCTCTACTGGGGTTCAACCGTTCAGGAGATTGCCGTCAAGTGGATTAAGGCGCATGGATACAAGGACGATGCCGAAGACTTGCTCAAGATGCACCGCCCCGAAGCCGCCGTGTGGTTCTACGAAATGAATCGTAAAGATCAGTACCCAATTTCTTGGACTGACGACGAACTACGTCAGGCGTTCGTGGACGACTTCGGCCTGAACCGTTTCATCGCGCAGATTATGGAAACTCCCCGTAATTCCGACAATTACGATGAAATGAACATCATGTTATCGTTGATTAGTCACTACGAGCAGAATCTTGGCTTTTATAAGGTTCATCTTGATGCGGCCCCAACCGATGAAGCGTCGGCCAAGACGTTGCTTAAGTCGTTGCGTGCGACTGCGGGGCGTATGCGTTTCCCGAGCACACAGTATAATGCTCTTAATGTAAACGATATTCCGGCGTATGCTAACCCTCAGCAAATGGTGTTGCTTATCGAGCCGGAATATCTCGCATCGCTTGATGTTGACGGTTTGTCGGCGGTATTTCAACTGGATAAAGCCGACGTGCCGTATCGTATTATTCAGGTGCCGAGTCTTGGCATTCCGGGCGCGGTGGCATTGCTTGTGTCTACTGATTGGTATCAGGTGCGCGACACTCTTTATGGCACCACCCAGTTCTATAACCCGCAGACGCTTACCAACACAATGTACTTGAACCACTGGGGCATCTATGGCGTGTCTCCCTTCACGCCGTGCGCGCTGTTCACTACCGATGCCGGTACTTCCGTCAAGGTTGTCACGCAGACCGTGACGGGCTTCACGCTGACCCCGGCAACCGATACCGTTGCGGCGGGCGATGTGCTTCAGCTCACGCCGAAGCTCACCGCCAACGTCACGCCGACGGGCACCGCCATCGAGGTTGCGCCGAACGCCGCGACTTATGAGGTTTCGGCCACGCACGCCGCCGCGGGCGAAACCGCTGGCGCGGCGTTCGATCTGAACGTGAATACCTTCGTGGACGATCAGGCGCGCTTGCATGTCCAGCGCGACGGCCTTACGAAGGGCGATGTTATCAAGGTGACGGGCACCGCGACATACATTAACCCTAACGGTGAAACCACGGAACACACGGCCACTTGCACGTTCACCGTCGCATAGTCTTCTGACATGTTAGAATCGGGGGTACCGGAAAAAACCGGTATCCCCGATTTTTGTATGTGAAAGAGGTGCATAAAATGAAATTCCCGCACTTGGACGGTGCGACACCGTTCCCCGCTGCCGATGCGCACGTGTACGAGCAATATACCAATACCTACGACTATCACATGTGGACGCCGAGCACCAAGATCAAGCTGTGCCGTGTGAAGTGGCGCGACGACGGCCGCGATGCAGTGAAATTCAGGGACGATGATGCGCGTGATGCGTGGGTTGACGCATTGGACGGGGAAGCCGTGACGCTCGATGCCAGCATGTATATCGCACGTGCCGACACAGACGGTGTGAAGATACCCGTGCCGTACATGACCGCGCAACGCTACAACTACCTTGTAGTGGACTTTAGCGCGGATATCATGCGATCGCCCTTACAACAGACGGATTGTCAGACTCGTTATCACTATTTCGTCACGCGCATCACGGCGGAAGCACCGAACACCACCACACTCGTACTGCAACGCGACGTGTGGATGGATTATATAAACACGACCACGATAAACGGCTTGCTATTGACACGGGGTCATGCGCCGCTGGCGGAAACGACACCGCAAGAACTGTTGAGAAACCCGCGCGCGAATTGTCGTGATTTTACGTTGCCCGACGTTGACTATGGTAATGCCGCATCGAATATCAGGAAAAGTACGCCGGTTAATCTGCAAAACGGTACAAGATACATTTGTGTGGCCGCAACGTTTTCGCCTGAACAATTGCAAAACATGAGTGGCATGCGTGGTACGAACATTACGGACAGCGGCCCGATATACAGTAATGCCGATGGCACGGTAATGAATTTCTCGTGGGGTGCCGGAAACATTTCCACGTCAAACGTCACCGGCGCGGGCACATCATACAATTCAATCGATAATCTTACCCCAAGCAACGTAAGCGTGTATGCGCTCGAATCGTCCAAAATATCGGGCGAATATTTCGACACGCTTTTCGCATATTATCCGCATATCATGTCGCAGATTACAGCGGTTTTCGTCGCCACCGCAAACATGATGCGACTTGGTAACGCTATCAGTGTGCACGACGTTGAATGGCGTACAGTCAGCGGTGCACGGACAAAACTATCCGATATTGATTTGACTATCGACGATTTCGGCTACGCTAGTGAATACGCGCAAATAACACGACTGTATCTTGCACCCTACGCGCACTTAGAGGTTTCCGACAATATCGGCAATAAAACCCGTGTGGAAATCGCTGACTGCGGGCGACTCTCGATACAGACAGTCACGTCTTTAAGCTATCCGATATTGCGACAAATCGTATGGCTTGACGGAATCGGAAGCGATGGCGATACGGCTATCAGCATTGACGCCATGAACGGGACTAGCATTACCGCCGACGTGCCGAACGCGGACGTACTCAAAACGCTCATATCGCACGACATACCGACTTACGCGCTGCAACGTCGCGCGATCGACGCGCACCGCGCCGACGCATACAATAGGGAAGTCACGCAAGCACGCGAAAACGCCGTTATATCGTATGAAAACGGCGTACGCTCGGCTAACGTGACATTGAGCAACACCAATCGAAGCAATACGAACAGCATCGCCAATACGAATCTGTCGAACGCGCTCAATTCCACCGTCACGGCCAATTCAAATAATGCGTCCAACGCAATCTACAAAAACAACGTGACACAGCAGAATTTGCTACTTAGTGCGTCAAATAACAAAATCGACGAAATGAACACGGCTACCTTAGATTTGACAACGCGACTCGTAGACACGGAAATCACGGCGAGTGCGATTGGCACCGTCACCGCCGCAATAGGCGCGATAGGCACGGCGGCGACCGGCATAGCGGTGACGGCGGCGACGGGCGGCGCGGCGGCACCAATGGTGGCGGCGGGACTCGGCGCGGCCGGAAGCATAGGCTTGTCAGGTGCGAGTTTCGCCACCGGTGCGTCCAAGACGTCGGCGGAAGCCGCTTACAAGCAAGCGTACAATGATGCGGCGGCGTTCGCGGCGAAAAAATACAATGGACAGGCCAATAGCGTCAGTATCGCAATGGCGGGCACGCAAAACATTCAATCCACAGCGCTTAATACCAACAACACGAATGCAAGCAACACCACAAGCAGTAGCATTGCGGCCAACAACGCGAACACGTCGAACACGAACGCGGCGGCGTCGCGTGACCAGAGTGTGGATAATGCTAAACGTGGCATGATGAACACGCGTTCCAACGTTAACATGGCGTGGCGCGACTTGCTCAACCACGCCGCGCAACCGGTGGGCGCGTATGGCGGTGACAATTTCAGACAGGCTACGGGACTTGACACCATGACTGTTAAAGTCGTCACCGAAGATAACGGCGCGATAGCGGCGGCGGGTGACTACATGTTGCGCTACGGGATCGCAAGCAACAAACTGTACAACAAACCGAATCTTACACCTTGCAATCACTTTACGTATTGGCAAGCGGGAGACGTGTGGCTGACCAACAATCTCGCCGGAAACGACGCGCTCGATACGATACGGGAGCGATTGACCGCCGGTGTTACAATTTGGAATGACCCCGACGAAATCGGCGGCGATTATCTCACCGCCAATCTCAATCAGTAAAAGGAAAAGACATGGGACGCAAACGAACCCACAAGCAACCCCCGACACGTGCGGAACTGGGCGAAAAAGGTTTGCCGGTATGGCAACAGTCGCAACGGAGCAACTCGCAAGCGTATTTTACGGCATATTCGCAAATGCTCAATATCGCGTTATCGCGCTTCAAATGGCTTAACTTACCGAAGACGTGCAACGCGTGGTATCTCGAATACAATTTGTTGTACTACGGTTATGCCACTATCGCATACCCACACAGTAAGCCGGGCGTGTTCTTCTCCACGCAAGCCGTCGTTAACTCCAATTTCAACGTCTATTATCGTCCGAAAAAATGGGCTTCATACGGTATTAACGGTTGGCATTTCGACGTGGACAATTCTAACGGTGTATTCATCTACGCCAACAAGGCGCGCACACCATTGGTGCCGACGCTCGAATTCTTCGCGCATGAGATAGAAGACTTGTACATGACGCGCCGTCAGAATCGTTTCCACCAAAAAACACCGTTTATACTTGAGGTTCCCGCGGGTCAGCAAACGGCGGGTGTAAACGTGGTTAAACAGATATCGGGCGGTGAAATGGCGATCATGGCGACCCCCGGTTTTACCGATACCATGAAGGCGCAAGTGTTAAAAACAGGTGTCGAATATATCGGCATGGAATTACAGAACGATATACAGAACACTTGGAACGCATTCTATCAAGCGCTGGGCATCAAGAATCTACCCATGAAGATGGAACGTCAGACAGCGGACGAAATAAACGACTACGGCGAACCAACCGACCTTCGCGCGCTGTCCGAGCTTGAGGAACGTCGCGCCGCGTGCGATGTACTCAATACCCGTTTTGCAAAATACCTGGACAAGCCTATAGAGGTGGTGTGGAATCAGGACAATATCAGCAAGAACTACGAGTACCTGACCAACATCCAAGAACAGGAGGAAACCGACAATGACACCATATGACACGATACCGGCATACGAACCAAGCGAATCGCGCGACGATTTTCATGGCGTGATGACGTACACTTTCGGTGAGCTACTCGACGTGCCGGGCGGTGTTGACTGGAATAATGCCGCATGGTCATGGCGGGACATTGCCTATGATGACACGCAATACACGCGTTGCTGCAAGAAAATCGAGAATCGTTTCTATGACAGGGAGTTAGGCGTTATGCCACCGTCAAGATGGCGACGGCACTTTCTACGCCTTATTCAAGAAATCATGCCGACGCTGCGCCCGCTTTATGCGCTTGTAAGCAATAAACCTGATATAATTCTCAGTGACAGCGACATATGGCATAAAATGCGAACAGTCTACAGTGATTTCCCCGCGACACAATTGGCTGAAAACCAAGACTACGCAAGCAACGCAACCGATAATCAATACGAGACAATCGCAAACGGTGATTTCATGGACAAAGTCAATCGCATAAGAAACGGCGATTACGTCGATATAGACGTGATGCTGCTCGAACACCTTGAAACATGTTTTAGCCCATTATGGACAATCAACATAAACAATTACTGAAAGGATAATGCACATGTTTCCACTGCTACCGTTTTTCTCGGTATGGCCGTACACGCCCGCCATACCCGCGTTCTATTGGAACGCTAAAAGTCAAGAGGAAATAATAAAACACGTCGCGTGCGAAATCGACCACATAACGGCATATCTTGACGAAATCATAACCGACATAAACAAAACGTTAGCCGACTATGATGCAAGAATAAAAAACATTGAAGCGCACATAACCGATTACGCGTTAGCCATCGCGCAAATACAAGAACAAATCGAACACATAGGAAACACACAATTGATATGGAACGTCACAAAAGGTGAATACACTGATAGTAAAACCGCATTACGTGACCTCTATCGTGAATTGTCCGTTTACGGTGCACGAATCAGTCAAATTGCTGACATTGACATAGCCAAATTGTCCGAACACCGTACCGACGAAACGCCCGCAGTCGGCAACCTCACCATATTCAACGACAACACGCCCCGTGTTACCGATACGGAAACCGGCAAACCTTACCCGTCGTTATAAGCACGAAAGGATAAATTATGACGGAAACTCCAAACTATAAGCTTGAAAAATATGCCTCGGGCAGTACGGCAAATCTATTAGACCAATATAATTCATCAATGGATAAAGTTGATGCGGCACTCAAGCAAATCAACGATAAAGCCGAGCAAGCCGGACAGGAAAACGCGTTGCCGGACGGCCTTGAAGCGTTCTGCACAGCGTTAGGCATTTCCAGTAGTAACGCGGCAACCCTAGGCGCAACGTTAAATCACATTCTGAATAAAATCGGAACCGAAGCGTTTACCGTTACCGACCTTGCAAACGCAAAGAAAACCGCCGAGGGGTTTATTATCCCCGATAATGTCGCATAACAGAAAGGGTATACTATGGCTACAGAAACACCGTTTTATCATCTGCCATTGTACGAAACCGGCGATCTAGCAGATCTGCGCGACGGGTACAACGCAGCAATGCGGATTATCGACCGTACCATACATCAAATACAAGTGCAAGCGGAAATTAATCACCCTCAAACGATACAAAAGGAGACCACAAAATGACAGACTACACCACCAATTTCAATCTTGAAAAATATACAACCGGTGACGCGGCAAACCTCAACGACCAATATAACGCGTCAATGGATATTATCGACACCAATCTATACAAAGTAAACACTAACGCTAGTAACGCGCTAAACACTGCAAAACAAGCCATAACGCAAATACAAACCACAAACGACAATCTAACGGCATTAGGCGTAACCGACAAAACCACCGCCACCACGCTTAAAAACAAGATTGACAAAACAGCGTCAAATCTTGCTGTTACAACCGAAAAAGCAAACAACGCAGAAAGCAACTTAAACGCGCTCGGAATAACCAACACCGTTACCGCCAAAACAACTAAAACACGTTGGGACACGGCGGCCGAACAAGCCGAAACCAATAAAAACAGTATATCCGCGCTCAACATTAAAACAAACCAAAACGCACGAATCATTACACAAGCAATCGGATACAATGATAATATTGTCGTAATCGGGGATAGCTGGGTAGACGGATACTATAGTCGCGCAAAACACTTAGCTGATTCACCGGCAAACGCCATTTATGACATACTAAACCCAACTACAAAACAAACACTAGGAACAAGCGCGGGCGGATTCCACGCAACCGGTGATAACGGCACATTCCTTGATCTATGGAACACCGTGACCGATAAACAACATGTCAATAGAGTTATCATCATTGGCGGGCAAAATGACGCGAGTATAATGCTAAATGACAACGTGTCAATAGCATCCATCGATAACAGCATAAACACATTACTAAACACAATACATACCGAAGCACCAAACGCAATAATTGATATATTTCCAATGTGTCTAGCAATAGGTGAATCAATGAACCGACAGAACGCAAAGTGGACCGTGGCACCGGATTACCGGCAACAGGTTTACAACCTTTTCACTACAAAACACGACATTCCAAACGTGGTTATACATGAGGGCGCATATCGCGCAGGTGTATGGGCGAGTCGCGCAGCCGATGGCGGTGACGATGGCGACGGGGCACACCTATCAAAAGGCGGATATGCAGCAGTCGGGCACGCTATGGGTAGTTGCATACTACACGGCACAACATTTTTCCCGACACAAAGCGGTTTCCCTAACAATTCACAAATTAACGGCGCATGGAATAATATATCAATTTTTGAAACCAACGGTATACTATCAATCCAATACAATGTTAAAACAAACGGCACGCAAAAAAATGGCGATAGACTATTCACAATCGCCAAACAGTTCAGCGTAGGCGCATCAGTATTCTACAAAGACTACAGCGACAAATATTTCGTATCAATCGACCGCAACACGCTAGCGCTGCAAGGTGTAACCAACATAGTCGCCGGTGACATACTCGCCGGTGGCATACGACTACTAGCGGGTTTCTAACACAAAAAACCGGTTGGCATTATCGCCAACCGGTTTTATATTTATATCAATCATCACGGACAGTAGTTGTTATCACATCTTCAATGCAGACTTTATATCAAGTATCAATTTCAAGTTCGATAACATAAGCATTAAAATTAA
>ERZ809074.3271-NODE-3271-length-15544-cov-6.183550_pt1 | contig 15544 bp, 10 predicted proteins | sample MGYA00520795_ERZ809074 | MGnify/ENA primary metagenome ERZ809074 (study PRJEB31570, sample SAMEA3212989) | Homo sapiens | biome: human-gut; feature: human gut; material: fecal | place: Sweden | collected 2011 ...
ACATTACAGATAATCTGAAGTTGTGTACAGATGAAGAAGTTCGTTTTGTGGAAGCAATGACGCAGTATATGATTGAGCAGCATAAAAAATAAGTAAGCTATGAACATTTTAGTGGCGTAATGTAGAAATAATTGAACAACACAGATGAAAAGACTGCTACTTTATTGAAAAACAGGATTCATTTATATATGTATCATGAGAATTTGATAAAGTAGCAGTCTTTTGTGTTTTTAAATGCTGGAAGTGGAATTTGTAAAGGAAGTAATAATGAGCCTTTGCCAATTATTTCTATTGTTTCGTGTCGGCGTGGAGAGTATAATAGAGTTAGAGGATTCCTCTTGCAAGTTTATGTGGGAGGAAATAGATGAGAAAGAGACTACAAGACTTAACGATTAAAGATGCTTTTATGTTTGCGGCAGTGATGTCGAATGCAGAGCAGTGCCGCCACCTGCTAGAATTGGTACTGGAAATGAAAATTCTGGAAGTAAATGTTGTGGCTGAGAAGACCATCAGTTATCATCCGGAGTATCATGGTGTGAGATTAGATGTCATGGCAGAAGAAGCTGGAACAAAACGCCGATTTAATGTTGAGATGCAGGTGAAGACAGAGAGTGCCCTGGCAAAGCGGAGCAGATACTATCATGCGCAGATGGACATGGATGCCCTGTTGGCTGGTGAAAGTTACGATAAATTGCCGGATACATATGTTATCTTTATCTGCGATTTTGCACCATTTGATAGTCGTTTGTATCGGTACAATATCCGCAATGTAGTTCGTGAGACAAATGAATTATTGAAGGATGGTAATCAGACAATTATCTTGAGTACACAAGGAACGAATCCATCGGAAGTACCGGTGGAATTGGTGAATTTTTTGAAATATGTTGGTCAGGATACGGATGAAGCAGAAACGAATGATGATTATGTAAGATTATTGCAGGAACAGATAAAACGCATAAAACAAAACCGTGACTGGGAGGGAAAGTATATGCTGTTAGAAGAGATGATGCGCGATGAGCGAGAAGAAGGCAGACAGGAAGGTCAGGAGCGAATGAGCCAGTTGATTTTGTTGTTGTTAAAACAAAATAGAAATGAAGATATCGCAAAAGCAGCTGCTGACAGAGATTATCAGGAGCAGCTATTCAAGGAGTTTAACTTGTAAAGGGATACTGTGCGAGTATCTGATGGATGAAGAAGAATTACTTGAAGACATAAGATAAAATATAGAATGAGAGTGAAATAAAATGTATAAAAAAGTAGTAAACAGTTTACTTGAAGTATGAGGCAAGAGGAATCCTGTTTACGGAAGATAAAAGCACTATAATTAAGGCGGAGAAGGATATAATGCAAATTAACTAAGGAGGCGATGCGGATGAAGTCTTTCAAAATTATTCGAATGGTACTGACAGTTGTGGATGTGGTGTGTTTATTGGCCGTGTTGTTTGTTCCGGCTCTTGAGGCAGCGAAGCATAACTTCTTTGCCTGGCTGGTTCAGGGACTTCTGACGTTGTATGTTCTCTTTATGTGGCTTGTGTTAGGCAGAAGAAACACCAACGGTTATGATGCGGAGAGTGACCGTGAGGCGGATATTTCGAAGGAATTACTTTCTCAGAGGAATAAGTGGTACTGGTAATAAGATAAGCGTGTAAGAAATATAAGATAAGAAACAGCACAATAAAAAATAATAATTCAAATAAAACAGGCGTATGAATAATGTGATGTGAGAAGGTTCATACGCCTGTTTTTTAATAAGGTAGGAATTTACTAAGCAAAATATGCTTTGTTAATGAAGTATTTTGTTTTACAGATGGAATCTTGTTCCTGTTTTGCCCTGGATACCGTCTTTGGATTTCTCCAGAAGTGTGATCAGAGCTGTACGGCCTTCCTTGGAGGAAGCGAAGTCAACGGCTGCCTGTACTTTTGGAAGCATGGAGCCAGGTGCGAAGTGACCTTCTTCCATGTATTTCTTTGCTTCTTCAACTGTCAGATCTTCAAGCCACTGTTCGTTTGGTTTGCCGAAGTTGATGGCAACCTTTTCAACAGCTGTGAGAATGATGAGGAAGTCTGCATCCAGTTCCTGAGCCAGAAGACAGCTTGCGAAGTCTTTGTCGATAACTGCGCTGGCGCCCTTTAAGTGGTTGCCCTGACGGGTAACAGGAATACCGCCGCCGCCGCAGGCGATAACCAGGTCTCCGGATTCAACCATTGTACGGATAGTACCGATTTCAATGATTTCTGCAGGTTTTGGAGAAGCAACAACACGGCGATAGCCTCTGCCGGCATCTTCTTTCATGATGTAGCCGTATTTTTCTTCCATCATCTTCGCCTGTTCTTCGTTGAAGAACTTGCCGATCGGTTTGGATGGATTGTTGAAAGCTGGATCATCTTCATTGACACGAACCTGTGTGATCATGGTTGCAACAGGGATATCTGTGATACCGCGGTTGAACAGCTCTTCACGCAGGGCGTTCTGAAGGTCGTATCCGATGTAAGCCTGGCTCATGGCAACACAGACAGATAATGGTGTGTTTGGCTGCTGTGCATCTTCATGTGTCAGTGCGATCATCGCATTGTTGATCATACCAACCTGTGGGCCATTGCCGTGTGTAACAACAACTTCACAGCCTTCTTCGATTAAATCTACAATAGCTTTGGAAGTTACTTTTACAGCTGCCATCTGCTCCGGCAGTGTATTCCCCAGTGCATTGCCGCCAAGTGCGATAACGATTCTTTTCTTCTTATTCATTCTAAATATTTCCCCCAAAATAAACAAAATAACGGTTTTTGCGATTTATATAAGGCGGAGGTGAATCCCCGCCTTATATGTTAAGTTGTTAAGTTAAATTTAATCTTATTTGAAGATTCTAGGCATAGATCTTTCTTCGAGTTTCTTCAGGATTTCCTGTGGATTTTCGAATTTAGCAAGGAAGATCATAGCTGCGATGATGTATGGTTTGTAGCTTGCTTCTTTGTAAAGAGGATCTCTGTAACGATCGAATACGGAAGCATCAACTTCACCTTCTTCACAGCTTACGCCTGTGATGTCAGCTGGCAGGCAGTGCAGGTAAAGTGCTTTGCCGTTCTTTGTTGTAGCCATAAGTTCTTCTGTACAAGCCCAGTCTTTGTGTTCTGCGTTCTGAGCAAGGAGTTCTTTTTCAAGAGCTTTGATACCTTCTGTATCGCCGTTGCCGTAGAGTTCTGTACGTTTTTCCATAGCAGCGAAAGGAGCCCAGCTCTTTGGATATACGATATCAGCATCTTTGAATGCTTCTGCCATGTTGTTTGTCTTTGTGAAGGAACCGCCGGATTTCTTAGCGTTTTCAGCTGCAACAGCTTCAACTTCTGGGAATACTTCATAGCCTTCCGGATGAGCAAGTACAACGTCCATACCGAAACGAGTCATCAGACCGATGATACCCTGAGGAACGGAGAGAGGTTTGCCATAAGATGGAGAGTAAGCCCAGGACATAGCGATCTTTTTGCCTTTAAGGTTTTCAACACCGCCAAATTCATGGATGATGTGAAGCATATCAGCCATAGCCTGTGTAGGATGGTCGATATCGCACTGAAGGTTAACCAGAGTAGGTTTCTGCTCAAGGATACCGTCTTTGTTGCCCTGTGTTACAGCGTCAACAACTTCATGCATGTATTTGTTGCCTTTGCCGATGTACATATCATCACGGATACCGATAACGTCAGCCATGAAGGAGATCATGTTAGCTGTTTCACGAACTGTTTCGCCGTGAGCAACCTGAGATTTGCCTTCATCCAGATCCTGAACTTCAAGACCAAGAAGGTTACATGCGGAAGCAAAGGAGAAACGTGTACGTGTAGAGTTATCACGGAATAAAGAAATACCAAGACCACTTTCGAATACCTTTGTGGAGATGTTGTTCTCTCTCATGTAACGAAGCGCATCAGCAACTGTGAAAACAGCTTCAAGTTCGTCGTCTGATTTTTCCCATGTCAGGAAGAAGTCACCGTTGTACATTTCTTTGAAGTTAAGTGCGTTTAATTTGTCGATATAAGCCTGTAATTTAGCATCCATTATAATAATCCTCCGTTTGATTAAGTGCCGTGCACCGGTTAAAAATTGTCCGATGCACGGAAGTTTTATTGTTTTATAATACGTTAACTTTTATAGTATAGTCTTTTTTGAAATTATTCGCAATAGGACATTGGCAGAGCAGCGTAAACAGCAGCACATGTAACCAGATCCTGTTTCCATGTCATTTCGTTAGGAGCGTGAGCCTGAGCTTCTGCACCTGGTCCAAAACCGATACATGGGATACCGTTTCTACCCATGATAGAAACACCGTTTGTGGAGAATGTCCACTTATCTGTCAGTGGGCGAGCCTGACGCATTTCAAGTGTGTCAGCAGCACCGATTCTCTTATCACCGTAAAGACCATGGTAAGCAGCTTCCAGTGCTTTTGTAACCTTGTGATCCTTTGGAATCGCCCATGTTGGGAAGTAGCATTCGATTTCATATACACAGCCTGTGTAGGATGGACGGTCATAGTTGTACATGGAAACAACAACGTCATCACCGTATTTCTTTACGCTAGGCAGGTTGCGGATTTCATCCAGACAGCTTTCCCATGTCTCGCCGAATGTCATACGACGGTCAAGAGATACTGCACAGGAGTCAGCAACTGCACAACGGCTTGGGGATGTGTAGAAGATCTGAGATGTTGTAACTGTACCGCGGCCAAGGAAGCGAGCTTCTTCCCAGTCAGGGTTGTATTTAGGATTCAGCATCTTAACAAGACCTTTGATCTCTGTTTCGTCTGCATCATCATTTTCATTCAGCGCACGAACATCCTGAAGGATATCAGCCATCTTGTAGATTGCGTTATCACCACGTTCTGGAGCAGAACCATGGCAGGAAACACCCTTAACATCGATACGGATTTCCATACGTCCGCGCTGACCTCTGTAGATACCGCCGTCTGTAGGCTCTGTAGATACTACGAATTCAGGACGAACTTTGTCTTCGTTGATGATGTACTGCCAGCAAAGGCCATCACAGTCTTCTTCCTGAACAGAACCAACAACCATGATCTTGTAACCTTCCGGAATCAGGTTGTAATCTTTCATGATCTTAGCGCCGTAAACAGCAGATACAACACCGCCGCACTGGTCAGATACACCACGGCCACCGATTTCTGTTTCGTTCTCATAACCATCATATGGATCGAATGTCCAGTTGTTGATGTTGCCGATACCTACTGTATCGATATGACCGTCGAAAGCGATGATCTTGTCACCTGTACCCATGTAACCGATGACGTTGCCCTGTGGATCGATGACAACTTCGTCGAAGTCCAGTTTCTTCATCTCAGCAGCAATTGTCTCTACATGCGCCTTTTCATCACAGCTTTCGCCAGGATTCTTAACGATGGCACGTAAGAAAGCTGTCATATCAGCCTGATAGCCCTGTGCTACTTCTTTGATTTTGTTAAAGTCTAACATTTTTTTACCCTCCATAATGTTCATATATTGTAACGTTGCAAAATGGTTTCTCTATTTATATGTAATAACTGTCAAAGGCAGTTAAAACGAATGCTTAGTTTTCCTGAAGATCAGCAAATGGTTCTTTGTCTGTGCCGCATAAGCCTTCCCATACGATTTCACGATAACGGTCAGGATCTGTATCGCCTTCAGAAGAAACAAGAAGTACCTGAGAATTCTCATCCAGTTTCAGTGCTTCCTTGAGTTCCTTTAATTCAGGTTTTGTCATGATCGCTGCAACCAGACCCATTGTAACGGAACCGGATTCACCGGAGATAACTCTTTCGTCACCTTTCATTGGTGAGCTGTAAATACGTGTACCGTTGGCACTTACCCAATCAGGACAAGATACGAATGCATCTGCATGATTGCGAAGAATATCCCATGATACAGTGTTTGGTTCGCCGCAGGCAAGACCAGCCATGATTGTGAGCATATCGCCTGTAACATCTACGCGGCTGCCGTCACCCTTGGAAGCAGAGCGGAAGAGGCAGTCTGCAGCCTTGGCTTCAACAACTGTCATGATCGGCGGATTCTCTTTGAATCTGTTGGCGAAGTAACCAACAACTGCACCGGCCAGTGAGCCAACGCCTGCCTGAATGAAGATATGTGTTGGACGACATTCGTCAGCTTCTAACTGATGATCAGCTTCAAGTGCTAATGTGCCGTAACCCTGCATGATCCATGTAGGAATCTCTTCGTAACCTGCCCAAGCTGTATCCTGAACCATGATGCCGTGTTCTGTTTCAGCAGCTTCCTTCGCAGCCATACGAACACATTCGTCATAGTTAAGATTCTCAATAGTAACTGTTGCATTTTCCTTTGCAATATTATTTAAACGAGTCTGTGTTGTGCCCTTCGGCATTCTGACTACGCATTTCTGTCCAAGCTTATTCGCTGCCCATGCAACGCCGCGGCCGTGATTACCGTCTGTTGCTGTGAAGAATGTTGCCTGACCGAAGTCTTCCTTGAGTTTCTCAGAAGTTAATACATCATAAGGAACTTCGCTGACATCCTTGCCGAGCTGCTGTGCCATGTATCGTGCGATTGCATAAGAACCGCCGAGAACCTTGAAAGCATTCAGACCGAATCGATAGGATTCATCCTTTACATAAAGTTTCTTAAGTCCGAGATATTCGGCCAGATGCGGAAGTCCTGTAAGAGGTGTAACTGAATACTGAGGAAAGCTCTTGTGGAAATTGTTTGCTTTCGACATCTCCTCCAGAGACATGTTAGCGACCTGTTTGTCATCGCTCTTCGGCATCTTGTTTAATACCCATTTGATTTGATTATCTGCTTTGTTAGCCATTGCTGAACCTCCATAAAACCATGCTTGATAAGTCTCATTTTGTCTCCCTGTAATCATCATAACAGATAATTTGAAAATTGCAAGAGGAAAATCAAAAAATTTTTAGGAATCAAAAAAAATTTTTAGAAAGTGCTTGTGTTCTGTCTAATATAATGTTAAAATGACAATCAGAGAATATTTCTTTTGGTGAACTTGAATAAACGCGCATCCATGAGGGAGGGAAATATTTTTGTTATTGTGTAGCAAATGAGTGGAAGTCTCCCTATTTGTTAATCAAATGTCAAAACAACCCGACATAGTCTGGAAGCTGTTCGGGGGTTATGCATGATGTCCTTATCATATGCACACGATAAGAAGGAAAATACATAAAAGTATAGACTTTTAGGGAGGTAGGTGTCACAAGATGAATAGCAAAGAAGATCTTGGACGGAAGAAAGGCAGAAGGCTTTCAGCTGATGACTTATTTAACATGGAGGGTAAGCCCTCATTTTTACAGGCATTTCCATTGTCATTGCAGCATGTAGCTGCTATGATAGTAGGATGTGTTACACCGGCGATCATTGTAGCCAATGCGGCAGGTCTTTCCGATTCTGATTCAGTTATTTTGATCCAGGCAGCGTTGTTTGTTTCAGCATTGACCACATTGCTTCAGCTTTATCCGCTGTTCCATGGCAGTGCGTATGCAATCGGTTCGGGTTTACCAATGATTATGGGTATCAGTTTTGCGTATGTTCCGACGATGCAGGCTATAGCGACTCAGTATGATGTGGCGACCATACTGGGGGCACAGATAGTCGGCGGTATTGTTGCTTTATTGGTTGGCCTGTTTATTAAACAAATCAGGAAGTTTTTCCCACCGTTGATCACAGGTACGGTTGTATTTGCCATTGGTCTTTCGTTGTATCCGACAGCCATCAACTATATGGCCGGTGGTACATCCAATGAGCATTACGGTGCATGGCAGAACTGGCTGGTAGCAATTATTGTATTATGTATCGTTACATACCTGAACCATTACGGCAAAGGTATTTTCAAGCTTGCTTCTATATTAATAGGTATTATCATTGGTTACATTATCTCCATTTTCTTCGGAATGGTGGATTTCTCATCTGTAACCGGTGCATCACTGATTAGTATTCCTCAGCCGCTGCATTTTGGCATTAAGTTTGATCCGTCTGCATGTGTTGCCATCGGTTTACTGTTTGCGATTAATGCGATCCAGGCGATCGGTGACTTCTCGGCTACTACAACAGGCGGTCTGGACAGAATGCCGACGGACGAAGAGTTAAAGGGCGGTATTGTGGCTTATGGTATCAGCAATGTTGTGGGTGCGGTTTTTGGCGGTCTGCCGACGGCAACCTACAGTCAGAATGTAGGCATTGTTGCCTCTACAAAGGTTGTAGCAAGAAAGGTATTCCGTATTGCGGCAGTGATTCTGCTTGTTGCAGGTCTGGTGCCTGTATTCTCAGCAGTTTTGACAACGATTCCTTATTGTGTATTGGGCGGTGCAACAATTTCTGTATTCGCATCCATCACAATGACAGGTATCAAGCTGATCACAACTCAGCCATTGGATTTCCGCAATACAACAATTGTCGGTCTGGCAATTGCCCTTGGTATGGGTGTGACACAGGCGAATGCAGCATTAGCAACATTCCCAGCTTGGGTAACAACTATTTTTGGTAAATCACCGGTTGTATTGGCGATGGTTACAGCTGTTGTGCTGAATCTGCTTCTTCCAAAGCCGAAGGGCAGTGCAGTTGAACCTGCGGAAGAAAAAGCCGAGTAAGATTTATATATATTATAAGGTAAATAAACATTTTGTAACTGTTCAGAGCCAGGCAAAATTTCAAAAACAGGTATAAAATGCTTGCATTTTTAAAACTGTTTTTGAAATTTTATTTGGCGGATACGCCACACCGACGAAATGCGTAGCATTTTGGAGGTTGGCTCTGAACAGTTACAACATTTAATTTAAGTATTAAAGAAGGAGGCAGGAATGATGCTGGTTATTGGTAATGGTAAGTTATTTACAAGAAATGATGAGATGCCCTTTGTTGAAAATGGTGCTGTTGCGATTGAGGGGACAAAGATCGCTGCTGTGGGGGAAACAGAGGCTATAAAGAAACAGTATGGGGATGCAGAATTCATTGATGCAAAGGGCGGCGTGATCATGCCGGCATTTATCAATACGCATGAGCACATTTACAGTGCGATGGCCAGAGGATTAAGTATTAAGGGGTATAATCCGAAGGGATTTCTGGATATTCTGGATGGTCAGTGGTGGACGATCGACCGCCATCTGACACTGGAACAGACGAAATACAGTGCGGTTGAAACATTGATTTCCTGTATTCGCAATGGTGTGACGACGGTTTTTGACCACCATGCAAGTTTTGGACAGATTGGCGGCAGCTTATTTACAATCGCTGATGTGGCTAAGGAATTAGGTGTTCGTGCCTGCCTCTGTTATGAGATTTCTGATCGTGATGGTATGGATAAAGCCAGAGAATCTGTTATGGAGAATGCGGAATTTATCCGTTATGCACTGAAAGATGACACAGATATGATCGCCGGTATGATGGGTATGCATGCACAGTTTACAATTTCCGATGCAACCATGGAACTGGCAGCTGCGAACAAACCGGATGAAGTCGGCTATCATATCCATGTGGCAGAAGGCATTGAAGATCTGCATGACTGTCTGAAGAAATATGGCAAACGTATCGTGGACAGACTGATGGATTTCAACATTCTCGGTGAGAAGACGCTGCTGGGTCACTGTATTTACATTAACCCTCATGAAATGGATCTGATCAAAGATACCAACACAATGGTGGTACATAATCCGGAATCCAACATGGGCAATGCCTGCGGATGCCCGCCAACCATGGAGCTGGTTCACAGAGGTATCCTGACAGGTCTTGGTACAGACGGTTATACACATGATATGATCGAATCTTATAAGGTGGCCAATGTACTGCACAAACATCATCTTTGCGACGCCAATGCGGCATGGGGAGAAGTTCCGAAGATGCTGTTTGAGAACAATGCAGCCATTGCAAATCGTTACTTTAAGACACCGCTTGGTGTTCTGAAAGAGGGCGCAGCCGGTGATGTCATCGTTGTGGATTACAATCCACCAACACAGCTGGATGCATCCAATATCAACGGTCATATTCTGTTTGGCATGACAGGCAGAGACGTTGTGACAACGGTTGCCAACGGCCGTGTATTGATGAAAGACCGTGAGATTAAAGTAATTGACGTTGAAGAAGCAATGGCAAAATGCAGAGAAGAATCTGCAAAGCTGTGGCACAGCATCAACGGTTAATCAGATTGGGGACAGGTGCAGCATCTGTTCAAGCAGATGCTGTGGATTTAAAGGGAAGATAGAATTAAAAGAAATAGAGATTGAAAGAGAATACAGGAGGTTTTCTCATGAGTGATAGAATGACAGGTATGTCTTTTGACCAGTTAATGAATTGGGTAACAGAAGAATTAGAGAATCATGGTACGCTTTTTGGGCTTCATCGTGCTTATAAAGCGCCTGAAGAAGCGCTGACAATTTTTGGCAGAGACCTTGAGACTCCGATTGGTCCTGCAGCCGGCCCTAACAGCCAGTTAGCTCAGAATATTGCGGCTTCTTATTATGCCGGCAGCCGTTTCTTTGAACTGAAAACCGTTCAGATCATGGATGGTGATGAACTGGCAGCATGTGTCAACAAGCCATGTATCAAAGCGGATGATGAAGCTTACAACTGTGAGTGGTCTACCGAGCTTTATGTTCCTCAGGCACAGGATGAATACATTAAGGCATGGTTCCTGCTTTCCTTTATGGCAAAGGAATACGGCCTTGGCAGTATGGATGGTTTCCAGTTCAATATCAGTGTTGGTTATGATCTGGAGGGTATCAAGTCTGAGAAAGTCAACACATTCATTGAAAGTATGAAGAATGCAGCTGATACAGAAACCTTCAAAGTCTGTAAGCAGTATCTGCTGGATCATGTAAGTGAGTTCAAACATGTGACAGCAGAAGATATTGAAGCTATCAGACCGGATATCTGTAATTCCGTTACACTTTCCACACTGCATGGCTGTCCTCCGCAGGAAATCGAACGTATTGCAACCTATCTTTTGACAGAAAAGAAACTCAATACATTTATCAAATGTAACCCAACACTTCTTGGCTATGAATTTGCCAGAGAAACACTGGACAAGATGGGTTATGATTATATTGCATTCGGCCGTTTCCATTTTGAAGATGATCTTCAGTATGTGGATGCCGTTCCAATGCTGCAGCGACTGATCAAATTATCCGGCGAAATGGGTCTGGAATTTGGTGTGAAGATTACAAATACATTCCCTGTAGATGTTAAGGCAGGTGAACTTCCAAGCGAAGAAATGTACATGTCAGGTAAATCCCTGTATCCTCTGTCCATTTCACTGGCAGCAAAACTGTCACGTGAATTTGACGGCAAATTGCGTATCTCCTATTCAGGCGGTGCAGATGCTTTCAATATTGACAGAATCGTCGGATGCGGTATCTGGCCTGTAACAGTTGCCACAACGATTCTGAAGCCGGGCGGCTACCAGAGATTACAGCAGATGGCAGATTCTCTTGAGGCAATGGGCGTCGGCGAATTCAAGGGTATCGATGTGGCGGCACTGAATAAACTGGCAGAAGATGCCATTACAGATGCGCATCATGTGAAACCGGCCAAATTGCCTGCATCAAGAAAATCTAATGAAACAGTTCCGCTGCTTGACTGCTATACAGCACCTTGTCAGGATGGATGCCCGATTCATCAGGAAATCCCGACTTATGTTGCATTAGCCGGTGAGGGCAAATATGAAGAAGCACTGAAAGTGATTCTGAACAGAAATGCACTGCCATTTATGACTGGTACCATCTGTTCCCATCCTTGTCAGGGTTATTGTACACGTAATTTCTATGAGAAATCCGTACAGATCAGAAATACAAAACTGGAATGTGCTGAGCAGGCTATGGATGCTGTTATAGACTGCGTATCTGTAACTGGTGATTACAGCGGCAGTGTTGCTGTCGTGGGCGGTGGTCCTGCAGGTATGGCAGCGGCTTACTATCTGGCAAGACTTGGCGCAAAGGTAACAATTTATGAAAAACGTGAACGCCTGGGCGGTGTTGTCAGCGCTATCATTCCTAACTTCCGAATTGATGACAGTGTCATTGCAAAGGATGCTGCTTTACTTGAAAAATTAGGCGTGAAAGTTTTATATAACACAGAAGCACCTGCCGTAGATGTTTTGAATAAAGAATATGACAGCGTAATTCTTGCTGTTGGTGCTTACAAACGCGGTGAACTCAAGCTTGAGGGCGGTGAAGCACAGAATGCACTGGCATTCCTTGAAGATTACAATCGCACAAATGGCAAGATGGCCATCGGCAAGAATGTGGTTGTCATCGGCGGCGGCAATACAGCGATGGATACAGCTCGTGCAGCAAAACGCTGTGATGGTGTTGAGCATGTGTATCTTGTTTATAGAAGAACAAAACGCTACATGCCTGCTGATGAACATGAATTAGTGTTGGCTGTAGAAGATGGTGTAGAGTTCAGAGAACTGTTGGCACCTGAGAAACTGGAAAATGGTCAGTTGATCTGCCGTGTCATGAAGCTTGGTGAACTGGATGCATCCGGTCGTGCAGGCATTGTTGAGACGGATGAAACAGTGGCTGTACCTGCAGACCGCGTGATCGCAGCTGTTGGTGAAAAAGTGCCGACAGATTTCTATGAAGCGAATGGTCTTCAGGTAGATGACAGAGGCCGCGTGAAAGTCAGCCCGACTCTGGAATCCAGTGTAGAAAATGTATATGTCATCGGTGATGGTCTGTATGGCCCATCTATCGTTGTCAAAGCAATGGCTCAGGCCATCACAGCAGCAGAAGCTATCTGCGGCCGTGAAATCTCAGGCAGCTGCGACATCGCAGCAGATCCGGCTTCCATCTATGCGAAGAAGGGTATTCTGGCTGAACCGGGTGATAAACCGGAATCCGAACGTTGCCTTGGCTGTTCAACCGTATGCGAAAACTGTGTAGATGTATGCCCGAACAGAGCCAACATCTCAATCAAGGTACCTGGTATGGCAAAAGCACAGGTCATCCACGTAGACTACATGTGCAACGAATGCGGCAACTGCAAGAGCTTCTGCCCATACGCAAGTGCACCATACCTTGACAAATTCACGTTATTTGCCAAAGAAGCCGATATGGCTGACAGCAAGAACGATGGATTTGCCGTTATCGATAAAGAAGCAGTTACAGCGAAGATTCGTTTCTTCGGAAAAGAAACAACATGGACAAAAGGACAGGAAAGCAGCGTGCCATTCGGCCTGCTGAAAGTCATCGAAGCTGTTTGTGCGGATTATAGTTATTTACTTCCATAAAACCATATAGGCGGAGACTTCAAGTACCCTGAATCCACTCTGCCTGTGACTTACCTCTAAAAACACGCTCATTGCGAAATGTTTTCAGAGGTAAGTCACAGGCAGAGCGGAATAGAGAAGGGAAAAGAGTCTCCGCCATTTTTATGTGTAGAAATAACTATAATTTGCACGGCAGGCGCAGGAGGGATGGAGAGTCGGAAATAAAGGCAGGGGTTTTAATGTTTGGACATTCTGGCAACAATATGGTAAAAATGTCGTCTTCGCAGGTACTTTTGGGTTGAGCTAAATCTCCAATAATGCTAAGATATACTATAAAAGTTAGATACGACGTTTTATAAGAAAGCTAAGGGACCAGAGCAGTCCCGGTGATAGACAGGAGGTTTTAGCGATGATCCATCATATGATCATGACAGCCGATGAGGCGATTGAGAAGTTAAAGTCAGGCAACATGCGGTATTTGCTGATGAACAGTAACAGTGGCAATGTGTCAGCGGCCCTGCGCAAGTTTACTTATGAGCATGGTCAACATCCCCATGCGATTATTGTGACTTGTTCGGATTCCAGAGTGATTCCGGAGACGATTTTTTCGGCGGGTCTGGGTGAGCTTTTTGTGATCCGTGTGGCGGGCAACGTCATTGATGACCATCAGCTGGGTAGCATTGAATATGCGGCCGGACATCTGGGAAGTCCTGTGGTTGTTGTGCTGGGGCATACTCATTGCGGTGCAGTTGATGCAGCCATCAACAGTGATCCGGAAGGGTATATTAAGTTTATTACAGATGAGATTAAGCTGGCGATCGGTGATGAAACCGATGATTACAAAGCTTGCTGTCTGAATGTGAAACGCAGTGTAGCTTTGATTGAACATAGTCTGGATATTCAGCAGATTGAGGAGCAGGAAGGGTTGAGAGTCGTTGGCGCCATGTATCACATTGAAGACGGCAGCGTAGAGTTTTTATAAGAAAGAAGAGATAAAGTGAGAGAAGAACAAAAGGGTGCTGTAAAAAACAGTATCGGCCGTATTTTTATTACTGCGCTGCTGATATTGATACAGGTTGTCTGGCTTATTGAATTGTTTATCAGGCTTAATAAGTATTCCACTGGAATTTCATTGGTATCCAGTGCGATTGCATTGATTGTGGTTATTAAAATATATGGCCGGGATATGAATTCCGCCATGAAGATGCCCTGGATGATTTTGATCATGGCATTTCCGGTGGCCGGTGTCGGTATTTACCTGTTATGCGGGCATTCCGGAGTGAATATCGGTATCCGCAAACATTTTCAGGCATTGCAGTCAGAATTGACGCCTTTATTGCCGGATAAAGAAGATATTTTGCAGAAAATGTCGGATGAGGACAGGCAGACAGCTAATATGGCGCATTATATCAGTCATTCGGCGGGATATCCGGTGTATGACAACACGGATCTGGAATTTTATCCTGAAGCGGTTGATGGCTTTGAAGCTCAGAAGGAAGCATTGAAGCAAGCGAAGAAATTTATTTTTATGGAATACCATGCCATTGAGGATGCGCAGTCCTTTGCGGGCATGAAAAGTATTCTCTTTGAGAAGGCAAAGGAAGGTGTAGAAGTCCGCCTGATTTATGATGATGTTGGCAGTATGGGCTTTATCAATACGGATTTTGTCAAACAGATGGAAAGCCAAGGTATTCAGTGTCGAATTTTCAATAAGATTGTGCCTTTCGTCAATATGTTTATGAATAACAGGGATCACAGAAAGATTACGGTCATTGATGGACAGGTTGGTTTTACCGGCGGCTACAATCTGGCGGATGAATATTTCAATATTACCCATCCTTATGGCCTTTGGAAAGATACCGGTGTGCGGATGGAAGGAGATGCTGTACGGAGTCTTACAGTTATGTTTCTTGAAATGTGGAATGCCATTAAGAAGACGGACACGGATTATACGGCATATTTTCCGGAGATTACATATACAGCAAAGCAGACAGGCTATGTACAGCCTTATGCAGATAATCCGCTGGACGATGAGCATACCGGAGAAAATGTTTATATGAATGTTTTGAACAGTGCACGGGAATATGCGTATTTCATTACACCGTATCTGCTGATCAGTGATGAAATGAAAAAGGCTTTTACTCTGGCAGCCAGAAGAGGCGTGGATGTGCGGATTATCACACCGGGCATACCGGACAAAAAGTTTGTTTATCAGGCAACACGTTCTTATTACAACAGACTGGTAAAAAAGGGTGTGCGGATTTTTGAGTATACGCCGGGATTTTGCCATGCCAAGCAGTGCGTATCGGATGATAAGGA
>ERZ809074.3285-NODE-3285-length-15499-cov-12.405400_pt1 | contig 15499 bp, 19 predicted proteins | sample MGYA00520795_ERZ809074 | MGnify/ENA primary metagenome ERZ809074 (study PRJEB31570, sample SAMEA3212989) | Homo sapiens | biome: human-gut; feature: human gut; material: fecal | place: Sweden | collected 2011 ...
TATTAAAACTCCAAGCGTTTTTTTAACCGCTGCTCCATATTTTGATAACTATGAGGAAAGGTTTTTTCCATGGATTCGAGATGCTGGGTTTGGTAGTTTGGGAAAGGATATGGAAGAACTGGCAAGAATTATTAATGTTAGGACAGTTACCGTACAAAGTGAAGGAGAGAATGCTTTTTTAATCCTAGATCCTAAAACTCTCTCAAAAACAGAGGTGTTATCAAAATATGGAGCAGCGGTTTCAAAAACGCTTGGAGTTTTAATACCAGTTGTTGGAACTGTGATGGATTTTATTTCATTAAAAAAAGCAGGAGAGAGTACAGGAGATGCGTTCATTAAAGCAAATGTACATACTGTTATAGGTCTGGTAGGTGGAAAGGCAGGAATGACAATCGGAACTTTTATAGCATCTAAGAGTGTAGGAAAAAAGAGTGAGATACAAGTTGTGATAGGAGCAGTAATAGGTGTTCCAATAGGGCTAGTAATTGCTACCTGGGGAAATATGAAGTTTGATAAATGGTATGATGAACAGAAAGAACAGTGGGAGGAGAAGAAAGAGCAGGAACAAGAAATAAACCCATATGTAATATTAGAATAAAGGAGTAGTCATGGAAGTAACAAGAAATTATATAAAGAATTTTATATTTTATGTACTGTATTTGGGAACAGCCCTGGGAATACCAACGTTTATTCTTCTCTTTAACGCAAAAAAAGCATTCTGTATAGGACTGGGGTTTGGGTTGGTTAGTGCGATTAGCATAACAGTATGGGATAGTATTCAGGATGAATATAAAATACCCCGTATGAAAAAAGAAGTAGAAAAAGAACATCGAATTATATTATATGGTGGAACATCTTTGATGAGGGAATTGTGGAAACAGGATGATGCAAATAAAGGAGGAGTGTTGTTTCTGATAGAAAGTGGTATATATTTTCGTGAGGACATCATAGAGAATCCTTATGAATTAATGATAGATTACCGTAATATCAAAAAAGCTAAAAGATATATGCACTTACATGGAGGAATGAAGATATATATGAAAGATGGGAGAAGCGAGAAATTTATGGTAGAGCAGCCAAAAATCTGGATAACAAAAATCCGCGAACTTATGGAAGTGACTTCTTAGAAAAATAGAAATCGAAAATCTTTTGATTGGTAAGTAGGAGGAATAATCATGGAAGTAAAGATGCCCTATATCAGGCAATTGGGGAGTGGATTCATAATCATAGAAGTTGTTCTAGGAGGCAGTTTTTTGATACTCTTGGGTGATTTGAAGCTGGCAATCATCTTGGGAACGATCTTTGCTGTAGGTATTACAATTATGGCAGTGACTGAGCAGATTATATACCATAGATATAAAATACCGCCAGTAAAAGAGCTCGTAGAAAAAGAGCATCAGATTATTGTGTATGGTGTAGCAAGTAGTGTGGAAATACATAATATATGGAATATATTTAAAAGGTTCGATATGGATAGTAAGGGAGGAGTACTTTTCTTGCTGGATGAAGGAGTATATTTTCGTGAATGGAGAGAAAAAAATCCATATGAAATAATGATTCCTTATAGGGACATAAAAAAAGTAAGACGGTACATTTTTGTATTAATAAATATAAAAATATATTATGGAGATGATAAATGTGAAAAATTTATTGCATATCGCCCTGGAATCTGGACGAAAAAAATCCGTGAGTTCATGAAAGAAGCACAAAAAGATGAGGAGGTGTCAAAACGATGAAAGTATCTATGTCACACCTAAAGGATGGCTTGATCTGGTCAATGGTTATATTTTTTATCAGTGCACCGATCTGTCTTTGGGCAACAGGCGATATAAAAATTGCAGTTTTTGCAGGGGGAGCATATATACTGCTTATCATGATCCCGGCAACGATTGGAAATTTGGATTTTGATAAAAATATGGTGCCGGTAATCGAAAATTTAGTAAAAAAAGAACATAGGATTATTTTGTATGGTGGCGGAAGAGTCTTAAAAGCCAATCGGATATGGGAGAACATAGCACTTGGGAAAAATGGATATATTCCGGGCGTATGGTTTGTACTTGAGAGACAGTTGTATTTTCATGAGATGAAGTTGGACAACCCCTATGAACAAAGATTTAGTTATAGGGAAATTGAAAGTGTTCGAAAATATAGTCCATTCAGCAAATATCTGATGATTCAGTTAAAAAACGGGCAATCAAGTCTGATAGAAGTGAGTCAGCGTGGAATCTGGATAACAAAAATAAATGAATGTATAAAAAGAAGTGGAAGAGAGGAAACGTGTACCAGGATAACGACGTCTTATGGAAAAGATTTTATGATGCATTTTTTGAGTGCATTTGCAATAGGAGTGATTATATTTGGAGCGATTTTTAGAAATAGGACATCTATGATTGTTGCCGGAGTGATCGCTGTAATTTTTGCGACAAGCTGGGCAGTTGCACAGGTCATACATGAAACATATCGGATACCTTTAATAAAAGGAGCAATCGAAGAAAAATATACCTTGTATGGAGGGGCAAGTCTGATTGGAAGAAAAAACCTGTGGAATGTTATTTCAGATAGAAAAAAGGACAAGCGAAGGGGAGGATTGTTTCTGCAAAAGCAAGGGATACAATTCTGTAACCTGACGGAAGACAGAATGGAAAAGTTTTTTAATTATGAGATTCCTTATGAGGATATAGCATCAGTCAGAACCTATATTCCAATGACAAGATTGGTGCAGATACAGTTAAAGAGTGGCGAGATAAAAATTTTTGCCGTTAACAAAAGAAAAATATGGGTCTATGAAATCGAACAGAAAAAGAAAAAAGGATGGTAGGTAGAAATGGAAATATTAAAAACGACATTAATCGCAGTATTGATTTGGGGAGTTGCTATTTGGTTTGCACGATTTATGAAGCGGAAAAGTAAAGAACAAGCAAAAAAATTTGAGGCAAGAATGCCGGAAATGGAACCGGTCACAGAGGAAGAGAGACGTTATATATGTAAAATGCTAGTGGATTATACACCAGCTAAAAATGTAGTTTTGTGGATATTGTTTTTTTTCAACTTGTTTATTGTCATAGCATTGGGTTGTGAACTAATACGTATAGGAATCAGTGGGGATGATGGAAAATTTTTCGATGGTACTGTTTCTGTTTCAGCATTTATAATCATAACATATATAGTTCATGTTATGCGTCTTTACAATATTGAATGTAAACAGCAATATGAACAGGGAGAACTGAAAAAGAGCATTGTAAAAGTACAAAGATGTGGTTTTCACAGTCAGGGTGGTGCTGGTTCCTATGGAATTATTGAAGAAAGAGATACGGGAAATACCGTCAGCATTTCCTTACATGGAGATGAAAGCAAAATACTTAGGTATCATAACATGGCAATGCTAGTCGAACGTGAAGATATGGAGTTTTTCTTGCTACCGACAATGGAGGCAGAAAGAGAAAGTAATCAGGAAACGAATAGTGATAGTTAGTCTTTTAGATATCATACAAAAAACAAAACAAGGTGGGGAGAAAAAATGTCAGGATTTACTGTAGATACAAAAAAGTTATTTGAGGTAGTGGGAATGTTTGAGGAAATCTGTAGGGATTGTGATCAAACCAGGCAGATTTTAAGTGAAAATGTACGGAGAATACATAATATCGTAGGTAACAGCTCACCGTACGAGCAACCTTTAAAAAAGCTGGAACAGGAGATAGAAAAATTAGCGAGATGTCAGAGAAATTTGCGCAGTGCCCAAAGAGTGTTAAGCGATATAAGTAATCGGTATGATGCGTTAAGTCAGACTTTTGAACCGGACTTTAAGGGTCTGCTTTTTGGCAATCTGGAATCATTTGGAGCAGTAGGAGGAGGTTTTACAGATATTCTGGATCTTATCATCAATGGAGGAGATTTGGAATCTATTGTAGGATTGATAGATACCTTGTATCAGACGATTGGTGGAGTATTAGAGCAAAGGGCGAAGGATGCACCAGACTACTTAGAGGTTCTCCGAGGTGATTTTACTGCCGAAAGTAAGGATATATCAGAACTATTAAAGAAAAACATAAAGGAATATCAATTCTCAAAGGCAGAGAAGTTAAGTGAGAAAGTAAAAGTCGGAACGAAATGGGGAGGAGTGGCATTTACAGGAATCTTTAATGCTATTGAGAATTATGAGGAATTTGGAACGATACATAGTAAACGTTTTTGGGAAGAGACATTGTTGGAAACGGCAGTGGATGTTATAGAAGAAACGTTTGTATCGGCAATTGTAGGTGGTCTATTGGCAGCAGCGGGAATTAGTGTATCAGGAGTTGCAGTTGCAGCAGTAACAGTAGGAGTAATCTGGGCGGTTGATGTTGGGTGTGGTTATGTACAGAAAGCAAAAGGAAAAGAGTCAAAACGAATATCTGAAACCGCTTCAGATGCATTTTTAGATTTTATAAAGCAATAAAGAGGTAGATAAAAATGGAAAAATTAAAAGAATTATTAATCATAGCACTGATTTGGGTAGGCATTATCTGGTTTGCACAGACAATGAAACGAAAAAGTAAGGAACAAGCAAAAAAATTTGAGGAAAATATTCCGGAAATGGAACCGATTAAAGAGGAAGAAAGGAGTTATATATGTAAGAATCTGGAATTTCTTACAACAGGTAAAAATGTTTTTTTGTGGTTGCTGATATTGCTTAATTTGTGGGTTACAATTGGTTACAGTTGGAAAGCAATCAATACGGGGATAAATGGGACAGTCGGTGCATTTTCAGATAATGTATGGGCTGCATCCCTGTTTGGAGGAATTGCTTATGCCATTCATCTTGTGCGTAAGGAATGGTTTAGAGAAAGAGAAAGTAATGAAAAGGGTGTTTTGAAGAAGAGAATAGTCGAAGTGCAACAATACAAACATCAGGGGGCTAACAATGTAGACGGAATTATAAAAGGAAAAAATCCAGAAATAAATGTAAAGATTTCAATCGAAAATGGTGCAGAAATCATAAAAGAGGATAATAACATGGCAATGTTAATTAAAAATGAAGACGGGGATTTTTATCTGATTCCAAGAATGGAGGCAGACAGAGACAGCAGTAAACAGGAACAATAAAAGCAATGCTTTTATTCATAGAAAATACAAGGAGGAAAACAAAAATGAAAGTACAGGAGTTATTTCCAATAGGAAGTGTAGTCAAATTGAGAAATGGTATCAGACCACTTATGATTTTCGGTATCAAACAGACGAATTTAGAGACCAACGAGGAATATGATTACATAGGTGTTCTGTATCCGGAAGGAAATATGGGGGACAAGACGCAATTTCTATTTAATCATGAAGATATTGAGGAAGTCATCTCAAAAGGTTATACAGACGAAACATGGGAAGATTTTATAAAAAGAATGAGAGAATTTTATAAAGAAATCTAAGAAACAGAAGAAGTTGTGAAAAACGAAGGAGATAAGAGTATGAGACAGATTTGGGAGAAAGAGACAAAGTTAACAAAAGAAGAGGTGCATGAGCGGTTAGAAAAATATTTTACAGATAATAAATATATTAATGCAACAGACGAAATGGGTGTCCTCTTGTGTAATGCTTCTATGAAAAACAGATATTTTCAGATATTTTATAAAGAAGGAATCATAAGAATAGAAGGCTGGGTAAAGAAAGGAAAGAACGAACAGACAACATCCGATAAGAAAAAAGATATTTTAGGCACAGATATGCAGGCTTTTTCCAGAATGTTTTCTGATGATGGAGGAGCAGAACGAAGCTTTGAAGAAGAAAACGGCAATCATGCAGGATATGAAATGCAATTATATCTGGGCTTGCCAAAAGAGCAGCCAAGGCTGGCATGGGTAGGATTGATTCTGGCAATTATTGCAGATTTTTTGGGAAATGCAAGAGCGTGGTTTGTACTGAGTGTCGTTCTGGCAGTTGTAGCATTGTATTGTTCCGTAAAGGGCTCACGCTCCTCTAAACAGTCTGTAGCAGTACTGGGAATGGTTGTGTCCATGGTGTTTTTGTTGCGTGTAGTCAAAATTATAATAATGATTTTAATGTTTTAGACAAACTGTCAAGAAAAAACACTTGACACCATGTGTGCAGTTGTGTTAATCTATCCAAGGTGATAAATGATGGAAGAAAAGGTAACGCAGACATATCTCTATGATTTTTACGGTGAACTGCTTAACGAACACCAGAGAAGAATCTATGAGTACTTTGTATTTGACGATCTATCCCTTGGAGAGATAGCAGCGGAAGAGGGAATTAGCAGACAGGGCGTTCATGATATGGTAAAGCGGTGTACGAAGACTTTAGCGGGCTATGAGGAAAAGTTGCATTTAATTGAAAAATTTCAGTCGGCGAAACAGAAAGTGGAGACCATCCATCATCTGACACAGACATTCGAGGAGAATGGAAGTAAGGAAGAGCATCAGAGAGTTATTATGGAAATTGAACAGATTTCCAATCAGATATTAGAGGAGCTATAACATGGCATTTGACAGTTTATCAGAAAAACTGCAAAACGTATTTAAGGGACTGCGAAGCAAGGGCCGCCTGAGTGAAGAAGATGTCAAGGCAGCGTTAAAGGAAGTAAAATTAGCACTGTTAGAGGCAGATGTCAACTTCAAGGTGGTTAAGAACTTTGTAAAGACCGTACAGGAACAGGCGGTAGGCAGTGATGTCTTAAACGGATTGAATCCGGGGCAGACAGTCATCAAGATTGTAAATGACGAGATGGTTCGTCTGATGGGTTCCGAGACAACTGAGATTGCACTTCGTCCGGGAAGTGAGACAACCGTGATCATGATGACCGGTCTGCAGGGAGCAGGTAAGACGACAACGACTGCAAAGTTAGCCGGAAAGTTCAAACAAAAGGGTAAAAAACCATTGTTAGTAGCATGTGATGTCTACCGTCCGGCAGCGATCGAACAATTGAAGATCAACGGAGAAAAGCAGGGCGTAGAAGTCTTTGCCATGGGCGATAAGAACAGTCCGGTGGATATTGCAAAGGCAGCGGTCGAACATGCGGCGAAAAACGGCAATACTGTTGTGATCTTAGATACAGCCGGAAGACTTCATGTAGATGAAGATATGATGCAGGAACTTGCAGCGATCAAAGAAAACGTTGACGTGGCACAGACAATCTTAGTCGTAGATGCCATGACAGGACAGGATGCAGTCAATGTTGCAGGAACCTTTGATGAAAAAATAGGAATTGACGGCGTCATTTTAACAAAATTAGACGGCGATACGAGAGGTGGAGCGGCACTTTCCATTCGGGCAGTGACCGGAAAACCGATATTGTATGCAGGAATGGGTGAAAAACTTTCTGATCTAGAGCAGTTTCATCCTGACCGCATGGCGAGCAGAATTCTTGGAATGGGAGATGTGCTGACACTGATCGAGAAGGCACAGGAAGAGATAGACGAGGACAAAGCCCGTGAAATGGAGAAAAAGCTCAAAAAAGCAGAGTTTGGTTTTGACGATTATTTAGAATCCATGAATCAGATGAAAAAAATGGGTGGACTTTCCAGTATCCTTAGCATGATGCCGGGTATTGGCGGAAGCCAGATCGCAGAGATTGAAAATGCGATGGATGAGAAAAAGATGGCAAGAATTGAAGGGATCATTTATTCCATGACTCCGCAGGAGCGTGCGAATCCTTCTATATTAAATCCGAGTAGAAAACGCAGAGTTGCGAATGGAGCCGGAGTAGATATCAGCGAAGTAAACCGATTAGTCAAACAGTTTGAACAGTCCAGAAAACTGATGAAACAGATGCCCGGAATGATGGGCGCTAAAGGTGGTAAAAGAGGAAGATTCAAATTTCCTTTTTAACAATATAGAAATCAATAACCTATGAGGAGGTGAAACAGATGGCAGTAAAAATCAGATTAAGAAGAATGGGACAGAAAAAAGCACCTTTCTATAGAATCGTTGTTGCAGATTCCAGATCTCCAAGAGATGGAAGATTCATCGAAGAAATCGGAACTTACGATCCAACTAAGGATCCAAGCGAGTACCACGTTAACGAAGAGTTAGCAAAGAAATGGTTAGCAAATGGTGCAAAACCAACCGATACAGTAGGCAGAATCTTTAAAGAAGCCGGAATCGAGAAATAATTGGTGAGGTGGATGTGATGAAAGAATTAGTAGAAGTAATTGCGAAATCACTCGTTGATTATCCGGATGAAGTCCAGGTCACCGAGACAGAGAATGACAAAGCAGTTGTTCTCGAATTAAAGGTTGCCCAGTCAGATATGGGCAAAGTCATTGGCAAACAGGGACGTATTGCAAAAGCGATCCGTACTGTAGTCAAAGCGGCTGCATCCAAAGAAGATAGAAAAGTTATCGTAGAGATTATGCAGTAGCAGTCAGGAGTCTTAAAATTCCCGGAGAATGGGAAGTTTAGGACTCTTTTATTCTATAAACGAAAAGGAATGGAGAATTATGACAGAATTATATCAGGTGGGTGCCATTACCCAGACACATGGGATCCGTGGAGAGGTCAAAGTATTTCCAATGACCGATGATGTGTCGCGCTTTAAGAATATGAAAGAACTGATTTTAGATACCGGAAAAGAACAGATCGTGTTAGAAGTGACAAGTGCAAGACCGCAAAAAAATCTGGTCATTCTAAAATTTAAAGGAATAGATAACATCAATGATGTGGAAAAATATAAAGGCTGTGGATTGTTTGTAACCAAAGAGAACCGTGTAAAATGCAAAAAAGACGAATATTTTATTGCGGATCTGATCGGTCTGCGTGCCATAGACGAAGAAGGAGAAGCCTTTGGAACCATCAGTGATGTGATACAGACCGGGGCAAACGATGTTTATGTTGTAACGACAAAGCAGGGAGAAGAAGTGATGATCCCTGCGATCAAAGACTGTATATTAGAGGTGTCCGTGGAAGAACAGGATGGACAGGCAGGCTATGTCAGAATACATCTGCTGCCGGGACTATTAGATCTGAACAACAATCGTAAATAATAGGAGAAGACATGAGATTTCATATATTAACCCTGTTTCCTGACATGGTGGAGCAGGGACTTCATACCAGTATTATTGGAAGAGCAGTTGAAAAAGGACTGCTGGCCATTGAAGCGGTCAATATCCGTGATTATACCGTAGACAAGCATAAAAAAGTGGACGATTATCCCTATGGGGGCGGGGCAGGCATGGTGATGCAGGCACAGCCGATCTATGATGCTTATTTATCCATCGTAGAAAAAATCGGATATCGTCCAAGGACCATCTATTTAACTCCGCAGGGACCGCTTTTTACACAGCAGGCAGCAAAAGAGTTTGCATTAGAGGAAGATGTGATCCTGCTCTGCGGACATTATGAGGGAGTAGACGAGCGTGTCCTAGAGGAGATCGTAACCGATTACATTTCCATAGGAGATTATGTACTGACCGGAGGAGAACTTCCGGCAATGGTCTTAGTCGATGCCATCTCCCGTATGGTTCCGGGAGTGTTAAAAAATCAGGAATCCGGTGAAACCGAATCCTTAGAAGGAAATCTGTTAGAATACCCGCAGTATTCCAGACCGGAGGTGTGGCGGGAGAAAGCCGTTCCGCCGATCCTGTTATCTGGAAATCATCAAAAGGTAGATGAGTGGCGAAGAGAACAGTCCATCTTACGCACCAAAGAAAGAAGACCGGATCTGTTTGAACGGGCAGAATTAAGTGAGAAAGAACGAAAAATATACGGAAATGAATAGGTCAGAATTATTCTCTGAAATATAAAATAGAAGAAAAACACAAAAAAATCACAAATATCAGTTGACAAAGAAAAACAACGGTGCTATCTTAAGTACATAGATATTAGCACTCCACTTAAATGAGTGCTAACAAACCTCAGAAGGTCAGGTGAGATCATGGAGATGCTCGATGAGAGAAAGACAAAAATCTTAAAAGCCATCATCCGTAATTATTTAGAGACAGGAGAACCGGTTGGTTCAAGAACCATTTCAAAAGATTCGGATTTGAATTTGAGTTCAGCAACCATTCGTAATGAGATGGCGGACTTAGAAGAGATGGGTTATATATTGCAGCCGCATACCTCGGCAGGCAGGATTCCTTCTGACAAAGGTTATCGTTTTTATGTCGATCACCTGATTGAGGAAAAAGATAACGAAGTCACACAGATGAAGGAGTTCATGATAGAACATACCGAGAAAGTGGAGCAGGTATTAAAACAGGTAGCAAAGGTACTTGCAACAAATACCAATTATGCAGCGATGATCAGTGCTCCAAGCTATCAGAAGAGCCGGGTAAAATTCATCCAGTTATCACAGGTAGATGATGAACAGATTCTTGCCGTTATCGTAAGAGAGGGCAACATCGTAAAGAACAAGATCATTTCCGTGGGTGAGCCGCTTGGAAATGAAAGGCTTCTGAAGCTGAACATCCTGTTGAATTCCAACTTAAACGGTCTTTCCATAGACCAGATCAATTTAGGAATGATCTCTTTATTAAAAGAACAGGCAGGGATAGACAGTGGAATCGTCAGTGATGTCTTAGATGCAGTAGCAGAGGCGATCGGTGAGGATGAAGATTTACAGATTTATACCAGCGGAGCAACAAACATTTTTAAATATCCGGAACTGAGTGATTCGAAGAGTGCCAGTGAGCTGATCGAGGCATTTGAAGAAAAACAGGAATTAGCAAGCCTTGTATCTGAAACCTTAAACTCAGAAGAGAATACGGGAATTCAGGTTTATATAGGAAATGAAACCCCGATCCAGACCATGAAAGATTGCAGTGTAGTCACCGCAACTTATGAATTAGGAGAGGGAATACAGGGAACCATTGGAATTATCGGTCCAAAGCGAATGGATTATGAGAATGTAATGGATAACCTGAAAAATTTGAAAGTGCAGTTGGATGATATCTTTCGAAAACCGAAAGATTAGCATAGAGAAAGGTGGAACATCATGGCAGAGAATAAGACAGAGGAAGAAATCTTAGAAACAGATACTGTCAACGAAGAAGCCTCTTCAGCAGAAGAGGAAACCAAAGAAGCCGGCAATGAAGCTTCCGCAGGCGGAACAGAAGCCAAAGAAGCAGAGGAAAAGGCGGATAAGAAAGCAGAAAAGAAAGAGAAAAAGGCAAAGAAGAAAAAAGATAAGAAAGACGAACAGATCGAAGAACTTCAGGATCGGGTCAGACGCCAGATGGCAGAGTTTGATAACTTCCGTAAGAGAACGGAAAAAGAAAAAGCCCAGATGTTTGAAGTCGGAGCTAAGAGTATTATCGAAAAGATCCTTCCGGTCATAGACAATTTTGAAAGAGGACTGGCAAGTATCCCGGAGGAAGAAGCAGGAAGTGCTTTTGCCGATGGAATGAACATGATATATAAGCAGCTCATGAATGAGTTAGAGCAGGCTGGTGTAGCACCAATTGAAGCAGTTGGCGAAGAATTTGATCCGGAATACCACAATGCAGTGATGCAGGTGGAAAATGACGAATTAGAATCAGGAACCGTTGCACAGGAATTACAAAAAGGCTACACATACCGTGACAGTGTGGTAAGACACAGCATGGTAGCAGTCGTACAGTAAGCAGCAAAGAAAGAATTCATATATATTTAGGAGGAATGACTTATGAGTAAGATTATCGGTATTGATTTAGGAACAACAAACAGTTGTGTAGCAGTTATGGAAGGTGGTAAACCGGTTGTTATCGCAAATACAGAAGGCGCAAGAACCACACCATCCGTTGTAGCATTTACAAAGACAGGGGAAAGACTTGTCGGAGAACCTGCAAAACGTCAGGCAGTTACCAATGCAGAAAAAACAATCTCTTCTATTAAAAGAGAGATGGGTACAGATTACAAAAAAGAGATCGATGGCAAAAAATACAGCCCACAGGAAATCTCAGCAATGATCTTACAGAAATTAAAAGCAGATGCAGAAGGATACTTAGGAGAAAAAGTATCAGAAGCAGTTATTACCGTACCTGCATATTTCAACGATGCACAGCGTCAGGCAACCAAAGATGCCGGCAAGATCGCAGGCTTAGAAGTAAAACGTATCATCAACGAGCCTACAGCAGCAGCATTAGCTTATGGACTTGACAATGAAAAAGAGCAGAAGATCATGGTTTACGACTTAGGTGGTGGTACATTCGATGTTTCCATTATCGAGATCGGTGACGGTGTTATCGAAGTATTATCTACATCCGGTAACAACAGACTTGGTGGAGATGATTTCGACCAGAAGATCACAGACTGGATGTTAGATGAGTTTAAGAAAGCAGAAGGCGTAGACTTATCTACTGATAAGATGGCACTTCAGAGATTAAAAGAAGCAGCAGAGAAAGCAAAGAAAGAGTTATCCTCTGCAACAACAACAAACATCAACCTTCCGTTCATTACAGCAACAGCAGAAGGACCAAAACATTTTGATATGAACTTAAGCCGTGCAAAATTCGATGAGTTGACACACGACTTAGTAGAAAAGACAGCAGAACCTGTTCAGAACGCATTAAGAGATGCAGGACTGACAGCAGCAGATTTAGGTCAGGTACTCTTAGTTGGTGGTTCTACAAGAATCCCAGCAGTACAGGATAAAGTAAAACAGTTAACAGGTAAAGAGCCAAGCAAATCCTTGAACCCGGATGAGTGTGTTGCACTTGGTGCATCTATCCAGGGCGGTAAATTAGCAGGAGATGCCGGCGCAGGTGAGATCCTCTTACTGGATGTTACTCCACTGTCCTTATCCATTGAGACAATGGGCGGTATCGCAACCAAGTTAATTGAGAGAAATACAACGATCCCTACAAAGAAGAGCCAGACCTTCACAACAGCAGCAGATAATCAGACGGCCGTTGATATCAACGTAGTACAGGGTGAGAGACAGTTCGCAAGAGATAACAAATCCTTAGGACAGTTCCGTTTAGATGGAATCCCACCGGCACATCGTGGTGTACCGCAGATCGAAGTAACTTTCGATATTGATGCAAACGGTATCGTAAATGTATCTGCAAAAGATTTAGGAACAGGAAAAGAGCAGCATATCACAATCACAGCAGGTTCTAATATGTCTGATGATGATATCGAAAAGGCAGTCAAAGAGGCAGCTGAATTCGAGGCACAGGATAAGAAGAGAAAAGAGGCAATTGATACCAGAAATGATGCAGATGCTTTCGTATTCCAGACAGAAAAAGCATTAGAGGAAGTAGGTTCATCCCTTGATGCAGCAGATAAGTCAGCAGTAGAAGCAGACTTAAATGCATTAAAAGCAATGGTAGAAGCACATCAGAATGCAGAAGATATGACAGATGATCAGGTTGCAGAGATGAAAGCAGCAAAAGAGAAACTGACAGAGAGTGCACAGAAAGTATTTGCTAAGATGTATGAGCAGGCTCAGCAGGCACAGGGTGCAGGTCCGGACATGGGAGCGGCAGGTCCTGATATGGGCAGTGCAAATGCAGGAAGCAATGCAGATGATGATGTAGTAGACGCAGATTATAAAGAGGTATAAAAGCAGGCAAAAATACTGTAGCAGACAGTGAGGCAGGCTTTAGAGGAAAAGGGTTGGCGGCATCTGCCGTCAGCCCTTATACACGATAAAAGAAGGAACAGATTATGGCAGAACAGAAAAGAGATTATTATGAAGTCCTCGGCGTCGAAAAAAATGCCGATGATGCAGCAATCAAAAAAGCATATCGTGCATTGGCAAAAAAATATCATCCTGACATGAATCCGGGGGATCAAGAGGCTGAAAAGAAGTTCAAAGAGGCGTCCGAGGCATATGCAGTACTTAGTGATCCTGAAAAGAGAAAACAGTATGACCAGTTTGGTCATGCAGCCTTCGAAGGTGGTGCAGGCGGAGCCGGTGGATTTGATTTCTCAGGCATGGATTTTGGCGATATATTTGGTGATATATTTGGTGACTTCTTCGGAGGAGGGACTTCCAGGAGAGGACCGGACAATGGACCAAGACGAGGAGCAAATTTACGCGCAAGAGTGCGTATTACATTTGAGGAAGCAGTTTTCGGCTGTGAGAAACAGATCGAGATCACATTAAAAGATGAGTGTACCACCTGTGGCGGTTCCGGTGCGAAACCGGGAACAAGCAAAGACACCTGTCCAAAATGTGGTGGAAAAGGAAAAGTTATGTACACCCAGCAGTCACTCTTTGGTATGGTACAGAATGTACAGACCTGTCCGGAATGTGGTGGAACAGGACAGATCATCAAAGAAAAATGTAAAGACTGTCATGGAACAGGCTATATTGCAAAGAGAAAGAAGATCAGTGTTATGATCCCGGCAGGAATTGACAATGGTCAGAGCGTGCGCATCCGTGATAAAGGCGAGCCGGGCATCAATGGCGGTCCAAGAGGCGACCTGTTAGTAGAAGTTATGATCAGCGGTCATCCGATCTTCCAGAGACAGGATACCAACCTTTATTCTACAGCACCAATCTCTTTTGCACAGGCAGCACTTGGTGGAGAAGTCCGTATCAGTACCATAGATGGGGATGTCTTATACGATGTGAAACCGGGAACACAGACAGACACAAGAATCCGGTTAAAAGGAAAAGGTGTGCCGTCACTTCGAAATAAGAATGTCCGTGGTGACCACTATGTTACCTTAGTGGTACAGGTGCCGACAGGCTTAAGCAGTGAGGCAAAAGAGGCATTGCGTAAATTTGATGAGGTCAGTGGCAATTCCTTAAACAGCCAGAATGGGGCAGCCGGAAATAAAGAAAAACCGGAAAAATCAAAGAAAAAAGGATTTATGGGAAAAATCAAAGAAACCTTAGATGATATTTAAAGATATTTAAGATCACATAAAAAATTCCATACAAAACATGCAGTCAGTGCCAAGGGCAGGATTCCTAGGAGTCACACCTTGGCACTTGCTATTTTATTTTAGATAGTATAAAATTAGGTGGAATAGCAAAAATGCACAAAGTATGCAAAGCGGCGGGTCAGGCGAAGATACAAAGGAGCGGATAGCATGGGAAAAGCTCAGAATAGCAATGCCGAGCATTTTCAGCAATGGTGCTTTCAGGAAACCGCAAAGTTAGAACGGAAGAGGAAAGAACTAGAGCGGGAAGAAAAACTGTTAGAACAGGAAAAAAGTCTTTTGAATATGAAGTTAGATATTCTGAAAGAAGAATACCGTAAGTTAGCGGATGAAAAAGAACAGTTCAAGCGCGAAAAGCAGTATCATGCATGGGAAGAGCAGAAGCGTGAACAAAAAAAAGAGCGGAAGACCTATGAGAGCGAAAGCACGCTGACCATGAAACCGGAGCTGTTTTTTCGGGGCGTTGGAAATGAGCTGATGTTGAAAAAGCGTTATAAGGATCTGATCAAAATATATCACCCGGACAATGTGGCGGGCGATACCAGAACCGTTCAGGAAATCAATAAAGAATATGAGAAAATGAAACAATTGTTTTTATAAAGATTAGGGTGTCAAAAGGCGGTTTCAAGTTTTTTGATCGGCAACTTGCACAAAGCCGAGTCTATTTTGTTCCGTTGTACGAAAATAAGAAAATCTAAGT
>ERZ809074.3291-NODE-3291-length-15474-cov-12.703483_pt1 | contig 15474 bp, 9 predicted proteins | sample MGYA00520795_ERZ809074 | MGnify/ENA primary metagenome ERZ809074 (study PRJEB31570, sample SAMEA3212989) | Homo sapiens | biome: human-gut; feature: human gut; material: fecal | place: Sweden | collected 2011 ...
AAGAATTAATATAATCCTGTACGATTTGATAGCCATCCTCATCATACTCATCCAGTTTTCTCAAAAGCTGGAGTTTTGCATGATGCTCGATATCAAGTGCCATATGAACGATTTGATATCGAAGCCTCATGTCTATAATTGCCATATCTACCAGATACGCAAATTCAAGATTTATATATTTTCCTTTATTCTTCCCATCTGGATGTTTGTTATAGTTTTTTCTGTACGCTGTGAGCTTAAAATAATTATTATTTTGTTCTAAATATTTCTTAGCATCACTCTCATCCATAATGTTAAACAGAATACCTTTATCCTTCAAGTGTTCAATTTGCTCATCCAAAGATAACTTAGGTTTCTTTATCGTCATTCTTTAGTCTTCATCCCCCATTTTTCATATACTCATTTCTTGCTCTCAGCCAGTTCCCCAAGCTTCCCCAGCAATTCCTTCGCCTTCTCCATCATCGGCTCGCAATCCTTATGCTTCTTTCCTTTATCCTGATAGAACAGCACCGGCTTCTCTCCCTGGGCAAAGCGTAACGCAGTCTTATACTCGGCAATAAGCGCCGGAATCCCGGTAACATCGAGCTTTGCCTTCGGGTAAAGTTCGATGCGGATCTCCTGGGTGTTGATATCCACCTCGGTCACGTAGGCGCGGTGGGCCAGGGCTTTTAATTCCGCTACACGCAGCAGGTTATCCACAGATTTCGGAATATCGCCGAAGCGATCAATCAGCTCATCCTGCATATCCATATACTCGTCGTCCGTCTCAATGGCGGAAATTCTCTTGTATACATCAAGCTTCAGATACTCATTCTTGATATATCCGTCCGGAATAAACGCATCGATATCGCAGTCCACCACGGTCTCAAAGGTCTCTTCCTCTTCCTGTCCGCCCTTTAAGGCAATAACCGCCTCGTTGAGCATCTTGCAGTAGAGGTCATATCCGACTGCCTCCATGTGTCCATGCTGTTCCGCTCCGAGAATATTTCCCGCGCCGCGGATCTCAAGGTCACGCATCGCGATCTTGATTCCGGAGCCCAGCTCCGTGAATTCCCGGATCGCCTGAAGACGTTTTTCCGCATCCTCCTTTAACATCTTATCCCGTTTATACATCAGGAACGCATAGGAGGTACGGTTCGACCGTCCGATCCGCCCCCGGATCTGGTAGAGCTGGGAAAGTCCCAGACGATCCGCGTCCTGAATGATCATCGTGTTGGCATTCGGGATATCCAGCCCCGTCTCGATGATCGTTGTAGACACGAGCACATCAATATCTCCGTTGATGAAATCCAGCATGATCTTCTCCAGCTGATGCTCATTCATCTGACCATGGGCAAAGGCCACATTCGCGTCCGGTACGAGGGATGCCACATGGTTTGCCACCTCATCGATGTTGTTGACGCGATTGTATACATAGTACACCTGCCCGCCGCGCCCTAACTCCCTGTGGATCGCCTCGCGAATCATCTCATCATTGTACTCCATGACATAAGTCTGGATCGGAACACGGTCCACCGGCGGCTCCTCGAGAACGCTCATGTCACGGATCCCGATAAGGCTCATATGCAGAGTCCGCGGGATCGGCGTCGCTGTCAGGGTCAGAACGTCCACGTTCTGCTTCATCTGCTTGATCTTTTCCTTATGAGTCACGCCGAACCGCTGCTCCTCATCGACGATCAGAAGCCCAAGATTCTTAAACTGCACATCCTTCGACAGGACTCTGTGTGTGCCGACAATAATATCCACATACCCCTTTTTCAGTCCTTCTACCGTCTTCTTCATCTCTCCCGGTGTCCGGAAACGCGACATCATGTCCACCCGCACTGGAAAATCCTTCATTCTCTGGACAAAGGTATTGTAGATCTGCTGTGCGAGGATCGTTGTCGGAACCAGATAGACCACCTGCTTTTCTTCCTGCACGGCTTTAAATGCTGCCCGGAGCGCGATCTCCGTCTTTCCGTAGCCCACATCCCCGCAGATCAGGCGGTCCATGATTTTCTTGCTCTCCATATCCCGCTTCGTATCGTCGATGGCGGTGAGCTGGTCGTCCGTCTCATCGTAGGGGAACATCTCCTCAAATTCCTTCTGCCACACCGTATCCGGTCCATACTGGAAGCCCTCCGCGTCCTGACGCGCCGCGTAGAGCTCCACGAGCTCCTTCGCGATCTCCCGGACCGCCGTGCGGACCTTTGTCTTCGTCTTTGTCCACTCGGTCCCGCCAAGCTTATTTAACTTCGGAACCTTCGCGTCAGCCCCGGCATATTTCTGGATCCCCTCCAGACGGGTCGCCGGAAGATAGAGGTTTCCGCCGTCACCGTACTCGACCTTGATATAGTCCTTGATGACATGGTCCTGCTCGATCTTCTCAATTCCCTTATAGATACCGAGACCATGGCTCTCATGCACCACGTAGTCGCCGACGGAAAGTTCGGAGAAGCTGCTGATCTTCTTTCCCTCGTAATTGTACTTTTTCCGCTTCTTCTTCCGTTTTTCCACGCCAAACATATCGCCCTCGGTGATGACGACGAACTTGATCAGCGGGTATTCAAAGCCCTTGTGAAGCTTTCCGTAGGTGACCATGATCTCCCCGGGAGCCACCGGGCGCCCCGCATCCTCCGGGCAGAAGGCACGGAGATCATACTCTCTTAAGTCCCCAGCAAGGCGGCTCGCCCTGGTTCTCGACGCGGAAAGGAGAACGACGCGGTAGCCGTCCTTTTTCCATTTTGTGAGATCCTTGATCAGGATCTCGAAGCTGTTCTGATAGGAGTTTAAATTTTTACCGGTCAGGCTGTATTTTGCCTTCGGGGTCATTCCCGGAAGACGCTGGTCGAGACCTGTCATAAAGATCGAGTGAGGCGTATGGCAGTCCGCCAGCACTGTCTTTGAAGCGAATAAAAGATCCGCCTGTCCCGGCAGGATGTAGCCCTGCTCCAGACGGTGGGACATGCTCTCCCGGAACTCGGTTTCCACGGTCTCCGCTTTTTCCTTCATGCGCTGTGGCTCATCTAAAATCAACGTGAGACCAGATGTCTGTTTTCCTGTTTCTGTTGTAGAAGACACCAAAGTGACCTTAGCGCCCACTTCTTTCATATAGTCAAGAAATGAAACTGTATCCTTACAAAAGTATCTGATATACGCGTCCAGCGTCTGAACATCAAAGCCCTCCTTTAAGGATTCCACAAGCTCCCCGACAGCCCGCCGGATCCGCTGTGCCTCCTCCGGCTTTTTCTGGTCCCGGAACGCTTTTTCCTGCTTTTTCTCGTCGGCTTCCAGGCACAAAATTCCCTCTTCGATATCTTTCTTCGTGAGGATCAGCTCCGCCGCCGGATAGATCGTAACTTCGTCCATCTGCTGGATCGACCGCTGGCTCTCGGCATCAAAGGAACGGATGGAATCCACCTCGTCGCCCCAGAGCTCGATCCGGACCGGAACCTCCTCCGTCAGTGGGAACACATCTAAAATTCCTCCACGGACAGAAAACTGTCCCATGCCATCCACCTGTCCCATGCGCTCGTAGCCCATGCCGGTGAGAAGATGCTTGATCTCCTCCATATCAAGCGTCTGCCCCACCATGATATTCAGGCAGCTTTCTTTGATCATGGAAAGCGGCAGAAGATGGTCCATCAGACCATCCACCGTTGTCACAACAACTCCGCCTTCATCTTCCAACAGATGCTTAAAAACCTGCATTCTCTGTCTTGTCAGAAGATTTCCGTGGATATCCGAGCTGTAAAACAGAAGATCCCTTGCCGGATACAGCCAGGTATTCGGCTCAAAATAGCTGAAATCATCGAAGATCTCCTTCGCGCGGGTATCGTCATAGGTCACGACGAGCCGCCACGGATTGTCCTTTGAGAGTTCATGCATCACATGGACCTTCTGGGAATCCGTCACGCCGCTGACCTGGACCGGGCCTTTTCCCTTGTCCATATCCTGCTTCATATCGGTATACTCCGCCAGATCTACGAGCGGATTTGCAAAAACTTCAGCCATGGTTCCTCCTGTTTTTTGTTAGCTCTGAATATTTCGAATTGCAGATTTTTTTGAAATAATTTTAATTATCAAGTAAATATCTTACAGTGTCCTACTCAACAATGATCCATGCAGGATTTTACCTGTAAAATACTATTTCTCTTCCTTTTTGCGGTTATAATCATTCATCGCCTGCGCGATCCCCACGTTCACGATCTCGCACACCGCATCCGCCGCTTCCTTCACCGCGTCATCCATCGTCGCCTGTTCTTCCTTTGAGAAATGCCCCAGCACATAGTCCGCGAGGTCCATTCGTGACGGCTTCTCACCGACTCCGACCTTCACCCGCGGAAACTCCTGTGTCCCAAGATGAGCGATGATGCTCTTGATCCCGTTATGTCCGCCCGCGCTTCCCTTGGCGCGGATCCTTAACTGTCCCGGTGCAAGGCTGATATCGTCATACACGATCAGGATATCCTCCGGATCTACCTTATAATAATCTGCCGCTGCGCGGATGCTCTCCCCGCTGGAATTCATATATGTCTGCGGCTTCATGAGAATGACCTTCTCCCCGCCGATGACGCCTTTCCCACAGAGCGCCTTGTGCTTCTTCTCAGAGATATCTGCCCCAATCTTCTCCGCGAGGGCATCCATGACCATAAAGCCCGCATTATGTCTTGTATTTTCATATTCCTTTCCCGGGTTTCCGAGACCTGCAATAATTAACATTTTTATCTCCTTTTCGAATTTCCGCTGGCCGCCAGGTATTCCCTTCCGCGGTCAATGCAGAATCTTATTTTTCAAAACCGTAACGCATTTAAGGGGCCTTTTTCCAAAGTCCCCTGATTTCTACATTTTATCAGTTTTGAACGTCCAGTGCAAGGGGCAGTTATGACAAGAATCTGCCGCCAGCAGCTCCATCATGACACCCATTCAGTCCATGATCACAGCCGTTAGCGGCAGATTCTTTTATATCCTATACTCGTTTTTCATACTCCGGCAGATACCCCCTGATGTACCGTCCGAATCGTGCGGAATTTGCGCTTTTGCGCTCCTCCCTTATGTATTCCGCGTCATGGAATGCATCTACCAATACCTTACTATATTTTAACCGTTAATTCAATACTTTTTTGCTGAATACATATCCAGAGTTTATTTGTTACTGTACACGGGTAGGAATTTTCTGAACTGAAAATTCCGTACAATACAGTGGTGGTAGTGGATTTTGCCGATTCGGAATGCGAAGCATCGGCAAAATCAGTTACTGTTTGCGCAAAGCGTGAACAGTAACGTTTATTCTTTCTCCAGGATCGTATATTTCCGCTCCATCCGGACCGGGTGCATACTCTCCTTGGTCCGTCTCAGATTCTCGAGTCCCATATCGTCTTCCCGGTTCACAAAGCCGGTCTTCGGATAGGAATGAAGCAGAAACTCTTTCTCCAGATAGTTATATAATCCGCGGAGCTCCGTGTTTGCTTTTTCCACATGGGTCACCGTCATGTCCATCTTCCGGCATTCCGTTCCCATAGAAAAGGCTTCCAGAATCCCGCCTACCCGGACACCTGCGATCGTGATATCTGCCTCCCTGCAGAGCCGGATCGCTTCCCGGATTCCGGTCTCCTCACTCTCCAGACGATTTAACGCATCATCACTCTCCTTTTTCGATGACCAGTGGTCGAGGAACTCCAGAATCTCGGGCTCGTCTTCCGGGCCCAGAAGAACAAACTCCGCCTTCTCCCCGTAATCCCGCAGAAATCTTGAGATCCTGTTTTTCATTTTCGAATATTTCCGCCCGGGGAGCAGACGCATCTCATCCCCGGAATAAATATAGTCAAAACTGTCCCTGTCCTCCACGACCTCATAGCGGGATGGATCGGGATCGATTGCCGCAAGTGCTTCCTCATCCACCAGATACATATGCATCTTAACGCCGATTTCTGTAAAATGATCCTGAAGCCGGCGAAAATTCTCCCGCATATACTCGATTTTACAGACTGGAAGCATCGTCGCCTGATCATCATAGTCGATCTTCTGAATCCAGAGGATACCCCGCTCATCTGCAAAATATTTTGTCTCATAATATGGACGCCACAGCAGATGATATGCCAGATGTGACTCTGCACAGCCGGTAGGTCTCAGGGAAAAGTATGATTTTAATTCAATCAGCCTCTCCCCTGTAAGTGTTTCAAATTTTATCATGATCCGGAAACCTCCCCAGAGCCAACCTTTTCACCAAAGATAACGAAGATCACTGCCGCCGCAAGGATCACGGCTCCGGCGATCGTAAGTCCCCATGTGACTCCATTTACATAAATAATACCAAAGATGAACGATCCGAATACCTGAGACATATTCTCGAACAGGCTGTAGACACCCATTGCCTTATCATATCCATAACGCTGTACTTCCTTCATATCCGTATAGTAAGTGGACTGTGCCGGAAGTCCATAGCTGTCCGAAACTCCCAGAAGGATCAGCAGAACGATCAATGTCGGAATTCCCGGCCATACCGCATAGAGCAGGAAGGCACCGGCATATAAGACTGCCGCAAGGGCCAGAGATCCTTTCTGACCAATTCTGTGTGTCAACTGCTTCGTCAGGAAATTGCCGAGGCAGATAATACAGATTCCATTGATCAGGTAAGAGTATCCGATATTCGTCTCTGACATGCCAAGTTCCTCTCCAAGGAGCGGATAGAGATACGCCAGGAAATATCCACCCGCAACGACCGGGATCACGATTCCGGTAAAGTAGAGAAGTACATGAGGTGACAAAAGGAACTTAGCGGTGGACATACTTCCCTGAAGGTTTTCCGCTGATGCTGCCGCTTCCGTCTCCAGAATACCGGAGATTTTCTCCTCCCCGCTGCCGTCAAAAATATACAGTGCGCTGAATAAAAGGGACAGTATGCTCATGATTCCAACGATCATGAGAGCAGACCGGTAATTCATCCAGTTGATCAGAAACGCGCCGAATACAACGCCGCAGTTCACTCCACTCAAGGATGCCGCCGTATATCCGGTAAATCCCTCGCTCTTTTCCTCCGGATCTTTCTCCGCGATCATGACCTGAATGATCAGAAGAAGGAATCCCCATCCTGCTCCCATCACACCATTTCCGATAATAAATGAGGTGATCGTCGGAACCACCGCACGCATGCAGAGTCCGGCAACAAATAGAATACTTCCAAACAGAGCCGTTTTTCTTCTTCCGATGCTGCGAAGGACCGCGGAACCTCCGAAGGATGTCAATGCACCAAATAATACCTCAGCCGACAATGCGATCGAGACAAGAAACGCCGGCGACAATCCGAATACAGACTCCGTCTCCGCCTGTTTCATAATATAGATCGGTAGGAATGCCTTCGGAATATTGGTGACGAAAAAGATCAGAAATACCTGAATCCGCAGCATGGAGGCTGGAATACAGGTCTTATCGCCGCCTGCCGCCAGGGCCGCTCTCCTCTTTTCCTGCCCCTGTCCAAAGATCAGAAGTTCCGACACAATGAGGATCATGGTAACCGCCAGAACCGCCGCACTCGTCATGACCTCCCGGACCATTTTCCAGTTGTCCTGCTGGAAGTTATACAGATCTGTTCCGACTTCCATGATTCCCACAGCCTCACCGTTAGAGTTCAGGATCGGGGAATTTGTAAATATGAAACTTCCTTCGCTGCTGGAAAGTCCCATATATGTCATTTGTTCGTTCGTCTCAAGAATATGCTGCTCGTCCGATCCCTCAAACGGCCAGTCATACGGGTAAATTGCTCCGACGTAATCCTCAATGGAGTATGTGGAGGTGATCATTCCATCCTGGATCCGGTAGATCACGCAGTAGAGATCATTGATCTGCATGTTCCCGGAGGCAAAGATCGACCGTGCGATGGAACGGATCGTCTGATAGTCCTCGCCCTCATAATCCTGAATCGAATGGATCCTCTCAAGTTTATCCCCCGGGATCAGCTGGGCAGCAAGACCGGAAACACTGGTCGTTCTTCCTGTAATTTCCTCCGTCATACGGGCCGTCCAGTCTTTCAGAACGATCATGGTAAAGAGTGCTGTGAGGATTGCTGTTCCCGCCAGCATTCCCGCCACAATATGTATAAACTGGTCTTTACTCCTGAATACACGGTAAATGCCATAGATGAACAGGACCACACAGCCCAGAACGCAGATCGCAGCACCAGCCCATACAGCGCAGACCTGCATCTTTAAAGCTCCTGTCAGTGGGAACTCCGTCAGATATTCTGCTTCTGCTCCCAGATCTCCGACGATCACACCGTACGTATCCGTGGTTGCCAGACGATCTCCCATATCAAAATTATAATAAATCGGACTTTCTCTTAGTTCATCCTCACTCAGTTCCTGTGGGGCTGCACTTCCTGTTGTATTCATGACAAGAACCGCATCCGTCTCATTCTCCACCCGGTAAATTCCTCTGGTACCGATGTCCGCAAAATATAATTTTCCATTCAGGGAGTAATCTATATACCATGGAATCTGGAGCTTACTATCGTCCGCTGAATAAACTTTCCGGAATGAGCCGTTCTCCTGTTCCTCATAGATTTCTCCTGATTTTGTCAGATACGTGCAGAAGCCGGTTGCCGGGTTGATGGCAAAGTCCACAAGATACTGTTCTGCCTCTTCATATCGGAAATGGCGCAGCTCACCGTCCTGACTCATAATGGAAAATCCATCTCCAGTAAACTGGAACCAGACGATCTTTCCATCCAGTCCATCGATCCTGTTGATCGCATTCTTGTAGACGCGCTCATTTTCATCGTACTGGATATCAGACACAACCTGAACCATCTTCCCGTTTCTGTCGTACTTTAAGATCCGTTCCTGCTCCATCTTCCGGCTTCCGGTACGCCGGACATCCAGAAGATAGATGCTGCCATCCTCTCCAGAATACATCTGCTTCGCATCATAAAATCCATTCTGGCTTCTCGTTCCATTTAAAACAAACTCGATCTGCCGGTCCTGATTGATCCGGTAGATCCTGTTTCCTGACTTGTCCGCCACCAAAAGGGATTGATCTTCACAAGTGATCACACGGTATACAGTATCCGCCATCACTGGGTGAAACGGATTGATCTCCAGCAGTTTCCGATTCCACCACACTATAGTCATCAGAACCAGCAGGAGAAGGATTCCGGCTTTCCATCTTTTTTTCATATTCATCCCATCCTTTCCACCGACACCTGATATCTCGTTTTCAGATAATATGGTGCCAGTCTCCTCTTGTAGTTTCTGAGTCCTTCCACTCCCATATCCTCAGTATAATTGATATACCTCACATGTTCCGGAAGCTCTTTCAGCAATTCTGTCTGCAGGTACTCATCTAACCCCCGGTAACCCCGACAGTTCTTTTTAAACAGGAATACAAAGGTATCCCCCTGTATGATCCCCGCCGCGTAACCGATGTCCTCTCCGTTCGAGCTCACAATGATCCCATACGTACCTTTCGGATCTGATGCCTCCAGAAAATTTGCTATCGTATCTTTCAGGCATCCATTTGTACAGGATGGACACTGATGATAACGGCAGAATGCCCGGTTCACGATATCCCTGCAGGACGAAACATCCAGGATCTCTGTATGCCGGACAGATGGCTGATAATTTCTGATAAAATATCGTTTATTGTAGCGCTCTCCCGGCTTTTCAAAGGCCTGTTCCAGTTCCTCCCGCCGATAGATATAATCGCTGTAGGCTTCATTCGATGAAATCCTGACCCGGTATCCGGAAAGTCCGCGATACCAGAATATCTCTTCCTCCCTGACATCCCGAAACAGGAGTTCCTCTCCGTCTTTCCGGTTCTCCCCATACAGCTTGTCTATCAGTCTCTGAAACGATTCTCCACTATACATTCCCAGAGGCATATAGAGATAGGATTTCTTCTCTATCCGGTCATAGATTCTGATACAGAGATAATCCTCTTCGATTCGGTATTCCGCTGCACAGACATCCTGCCACGCCAGAATACTTTCCACGGATATCGTGGACGGAAAAATCCCGCCCATTCTTCTGGCCCGTTTTTCATATTCTTTTTTTACGGAATTTGTAAACACACAATACCCCGACATTCTCTTTCTTCCATCAGAAATCCTCGATATACACGTTGATCTCCGATGTATCCTCCTTCATATAATACTTGTTGCAAAGATACAGGTATTCCCTCGCCGCGTAATCACCCTGGGAAACCTTTAATACCTCAACAAAACATCTTCTCGCCTCATAAAAGCGTTTTGCCATAAAATGCTTCACACCGTCCTCGAAGCTCTGTTTTGTATATTCCTTGATCTCCCGCAAAGCCTCATCGTCCCCATCATAAACATCATAGATCTTCTCCAGGGAATCCGTTGCGCTGACATGGATCATTCCGAGAATCCTCGCGTGATATCGGCTGTCAAAATTCGGGATCCGGCCGACTGCCGTTCCTGTCACAAGAATTCTTGCCTTATATTTTCCGGCAACCTTTCTCAGATAATCGACCATGGAGATCTGTTCCGACAACGTAACCTCTGAAAGTCTCCGGTCATGTCCGACGATTCCTACCATCTGGCTCCCAATGGAGATGGCAAACGCCAGCTCTATGTCCGCAAATTCAGGCATGCGTCCTGCCTTTTTTTCTTCATTTAGTTTCTGGCAGATACTGATGGCACTGTCCAGGGCATTCTTGCCGACTTTTGTATAGATTGCGCTGAGTCCCCCGTTAAAGTAGGAATCTACTACGCCGTCCTTTTCCATAATAACCGGCACACTGAGCTGATACACACGGTTCAAAAAACCAAACAGTTTCCCGGCATCCATCTGTCTCGTTTTTTCTTCAAAATTGTTGATCTGCATCCGCAGAACCTCAAGGGGAACCGTGCGGTTATCCCCAAGATTGATCTCTTTAATGCTCTTTTTCCCCAAAATCTCAAAGATTGCTGACGGAACAAACTTATAATAACCATCATTCAGATCCATGATCTCCTGAATATGGTCTCCGATGTTAAAGGACATTCTGTTGAATACTTCCGATATCTCCCCAATCTCATCCCGGCTCTTAATTGGTACCTGTACACCGAGTTCCCCGTCTGCCATCTTTTCTACACCGTTTTTCAGGATACGCACCGGTGAGATAATACTGCTGTTCACGAGTACGAGGAGTACCAGAAAACATCCCGTTATCAGCAGTGCCATCATAACCAGCAGATTCTTGAGGCTGTACTTTAAGAAGGTCTGGATCTCATCCATCGTAAAGTCCACGCCAACGACAGCTACCGGTGTTCCCGTATGATCTTTTACCGGCACATATGCCGATGCCAGATATCCTAACTGAGTCATGGTCGGCTCCAGATCGCTGTTTGGCTCTCCGGTGGCCATCGCTTCCTTTGCCAGCTTAAAGTTCTCATTCCAGTCACCCCGGTCTCCAAGCTTTGCCAGATAATTTGTCTCGTTTGCCGCCGCCGCATCAAACAGATAAACCGTTGAATCCTCGGAGACCGGCTTCACTACATAGAGATACAGCACTCCGGACTGTTCCTTGATATTGTCCAGAATTGCTTCCAGCCGGTCATATTCTTCATCTCTTTCCCGTGTAATGCTGTATCGGACCAGCTCGTCTCCGTCCAGATAAGATGCCGCAAGCTTTGCGATCGTCACTGCTTCACTGGCGTACCGTTTCATCATGGAGCTGCGGTATGTACGGTATGTCACTGCACCCACCGAAAACATGATGATCACGGCAAAAAGCAGAAACAACACTGCAAATTTTGCCCGAAGGCCAAAGATCCGTTTCTTCATAATCTGCTCACTTCCTAAGTTTTAAGGTATCTGTATGTTTGTCGTTCCCGGGTTCGTGATCTGGATCACGCCGCCATAAGCGCAGATGGCCTTCGAACTCTGGTTCAACGCCGGCGTATTTCCGACGAGAACTGTCGGTGACCCCGGTGACCACGGCGCCGGGATCACCGGAATGCATGGCATCGGAGTTAAGACTCCGAATGCCGCAGCCGTCGCCGCTGCCACAGCCGGATTCGCCATGGACTGACACATTCCGAAGGGCATAACATTTTTCATCGGCACGTGATCCATGATCGTCGCCACCGGCATGGACGATACCGTCTTTTTTTCCGGCGTCACCATAAGAGTGGACGGTGCCATTCCAAATGAGCAGGTACACATAGCACCTCCAAGTACACAAAATCCCATTTCTTACCTCCACCCGGCTTCCAGTTCATGTCCGACAGCCGCCATGATGACCTCGGTCGGCGTTCCCTCGATCCGGCTTGCCAGAAGTCCCTCTGCCATCTGCGCATATTTGACGAGATTTAACAGGATCTCACCCACGACGCCTTCATCAGGGAGAGCTTCCTTTTCCATCGCCATCACATAGCGGTAATCAACTCTTGCCTCATGCCCACTTGCCCCCGGTACATAGGAAAAGCTGCCTATCAGTGTCAGCATATTCAGTTGATTCACAAAAACGATCAGCTCACCCGCCGGGATCCTGTCTATTTTTAATGGGATCTGAAGATAGATCTGAAGATACTTTGTAAATTCGGAATCCTCATCCGGGAGATCGATATATGTAAACACCGCTCTCTCGTCGCAGTCTTCCTCCACAGGAAGGACCGCTGCCAGAGATGGATAGTCTGTTTCCTCTCCGATCAGTTCTGTCTCCCACTCCAGATCGTCCAGGAGCTCTTGCAAACTCCTCAGATCCCGCAGTTTTAAATCATGTTTCATTGATTCCCGCTCCTCTTTACTTTCCGGCTCCGAAGGCCTCTGCCATTGCTTCAATCAGTTTTTCCTTGCTCGGAGCCCCGATCAGTGCCGGCATGTCAGCTCCCATTCCTACCAGCATATTTTCTGCGTAGTCATAACTCTCCGCCGCTTTCCGGATGCTGCCCGGATCGGCTTTATTGAGGTCGATTTTTCCTTCCCCATCCAGATAACCGGAGACTTCCGCCATATTGTCGTAAATATGTTCCGCGTATTTATTCCGGAATACCTTCTTGTTCTCCTTTGATCTGGCATGTCCGAAGATGCTTTTCCCATACTCAAAGGCCTTACTTCCCACAAACTTTCCGCCGCTGACAATGCTGTTTCCAAGCTTGATCGACGCAGAAACGATATCACCGGTTCCCGGGAAGAATTTTGCGATATTGGCCGCTACATCCACACCCTGCTGGGCCAGCGCGATCGTCGCATCTTTTTTCTTGTTTTTGTTCTTATAGATCACTTCCTTCAGCTCATCGTACTGTTCCACCGACTCTGCTTCTTTTGCCATGTAATAAAGATGCTTTCCGCCGTCTTTTTTTGAATCTGCCGCCTGTCTCATCGTATCTCTGGCGTCACTGCCTCCTCCGATCAGACCGCGTTTCTCTCTTTTTCCCAGTTTCTTTGCATCAAGCTTCACCGCCCCGCTTTTGTCTTCTCCGACGAAGCTGTACAGCCCCTTCAGCTCCGGATCGTTCGCATACTTTTTCTTTCGTTTTAACATCCGCTCCTTCAGGAGTTTTTTCTGTTTCCTGAGTTTTGAGATTCTCCGCTGGCTCATGACAAATTTGTAGCCCTCACTGAAAAATGTGATTCCATTTTTAATCAAACCGATGATCGCCCCGATAAACGGGAAAGTCGAGAGTAGTTCCGCAATCTTTCCCGCCGCGCTGGCCAGAATGGAAGCGCCTTTTGTCACGATTCCAACGAACTTGTCAAGGATGTTTTCGCTGCTGCTCTTATTTAAGTCCTTGATGAAGAAGATCGCATCTTTCACCAGCATCGCCGCGTCCTTCATCATGCCGAAAACTCCATCCATAGGTTCTGATTCATCCTTGGCATCTGAGATTGCCTTCGCTACCTCCTCCACATTTTCCCTGATCTCTCCGGCCTGCTCTTTCGCCTCCATTCCTGTTTTCAGCGATTCTTTATCCTCATCGCTGAGCAGGGACTCGCTCAGACTTGTCAGCTCCTCCTTCATCTTTCCAAAGAATCCATCTGCTTTTTCCTGATAGCCCGGATTGTCCTCAAATAAGCGGACCCGCCGGATCAGCTGCAGCATTGGCTTATCTTTTCTCATTGTCCGGAAACGATCAATCAGGCTGTTCTTCTTCGCAAGCTTCGGATCTTTTTCGATCTCCTCTTTTCTCTTTTCGACCGAGGTCAGCAGTTCGCTGTACAGTCGTTTTGCCGTGTCGATTCTGGACATCGCCGACTCATAATATTCCTGCGCCTCCGCCTTTTTTTCCTCATTTCCGGTATCTTCCATCATCCGTTCATGACAGTTGACCGTTCCTTCCTCTAAAAGGGACATTTCATAGAATTTCACATTTGATGCCTGTCGGATCTTATCCAGCTTTTTTATACTGTAGACAGAAGAAAGAGATTCCTCTGTAAACGCAAACCGGTTCGAGTATTCACGGGCCCGTTCACTGCGCTCCTTCATATCTGTGTACCAGTCTGTCTGATTTTTCTTTACCGGCTGTGTGGTCTCCTGTTCTATCTGGGAAGGTGCTGTATCCTTTTCCTGCAAAGCTTCCTTTGCCTTTCCGGAAAACTCTGCTTTTTTCGCTGTACGGACAGGGTCTTCTTTTTTCTTCTTTTTAAATAATGGCATGGCTCGTATCCTCCTCTCGGTTCATCAGGCTGTAATATGGTCCAAAATCTTCCCGCTGAAGGTTTTTTCCTGACTTTTTCATCTCTTCTTTCAGACAGTTCAGGATCTGCTCCATCTCAACTTCTGTTCCTGCCGCCGCGGCCCGGAACGCAGCTGAGACAGCAATGTTCTTGATGCTGCTTCCCGAAAGTTCAAACTGTCCTGCCAGAAATTCGAAATCCACGTCCTCACTGACCGGAGTCTGCCTTGGATATACCTGACTCCAGATTTTCAGACGCCTTTTTGCATCCGGAAGCGGAAATTCGATCATAAAGCGGATTCTTCTCTTAAACGCCTCATCAAAATTCTGAATATAGTTTGTCGCAAGGATCACGATCCCCTCATATTCTTCCATCTTCTGAAGAAGATAGGCAGTCTCGGCGTTCGCGTATTTATCCTGGGCATCCTTTACCTCTGACCTTTTTCCAAACAATGCATCTGCTTCATCAAAAAACAGAATGCTCTGGCTCTTTTTCACTTCTTCAAAGATCTCCCCAAGGTTTTTTTCTGTCTCACCGATGTACTTTGACATGACACTGGAGAGATCTGCCTTATAAAGCTCCAGATGGAGTTCCCGCGCCAGAACCTGCGCTCCCATTGTCTTTCCTGTCCCCGGCGGCCCGTAGAACAGCATGGATACGCCTTTTCCGTAGACCATTTTTGAGGCAAATCCCCACTTTCCGTATACCTGATGGCTGTATTCGATCTGATCGCAGGCATTTCTTAACATCTGCTTTCTGTCCGGCGGAAGGATCAGGTCATCCCAGCCATATGCAGGTTCGATCTGCATGGCCCGTTCCCCGAGCCGATGGCTTACCTGATGCCTGCATGCGCGGTACAAATCCTCCTCCTCTGCCC
>ERZ809074.3295-NODE-3295-length-15460-cov-3.782149_pt1 | contig 15460 bp, 21 predicted proteins | sample MGYA00520795_ERZ809074 | MGnify/ENA primary metagenome ERZ809074 (study PRJEB31570, sample SAMEA3212989) | Homo sapiens | biome: human-gut; feature: human gut; material: fecal | place: Sweden | collected 2011 ...
CTTAGAAATTTCTCCGGGGGTCAAAATGCCAGAACAATTCTGCTCAGGAAAATGCCTCGGGGCACAGATTCACCTCCTGTGTTATTTAGGGTTTTCTGCCATGATCTTTCTCCTGCCGAGATTGCCTCCTATATGGCCTATCCGTTTTCCGTCCTTTCTTTCCGTAAAACCCGAGGCATTTTTCTGGGCAGAATTGTTCTATAACTTACTAAATCTATCTGAGAGGAGGTAGAAACCATTGGCAAAGGCTGCTAATGACAAGACGAAAGCCAAGAATCGTCCAGCCCTATCAGTAGAAGCTAGGGAAGCACACCTTATTTCCCTCGCTGAGGACCTAGCAGAGCAGCAATTGAGAGATGGAACTGCTTCCTCTCAGTTGATTACTCATTATTTAAAGCTTGGATCTACGCGCGAACGGCTCGAAAAGAAACTTCTCGCCGAGCAAGTCGAATTGGCATCTGCTAAGAAAGATAATATTCGTGCGCAGGCCCGTCAGGATGAACTTTATGAAGCAGCTATGAAAGCTATGCAACGGTATAACGGTGATATGGATGAGGAGGAGTACGATGAAGACATATACTGAGCTTCTTAGTATTCCTGACTATATTGGTAGAGTTGAATATTTGGAAACACATTCATGTATTGGCGAAGAAACTTTTGGGTGGTCCCGATATTTGAATCAGGCTCTCTATCACTCAGATGAGTGGCGAAAGTTTCGAAGAGATATTATCATCAGAGACGAAGGCTGTGATCTCGCACTTCCTGGCTATGATTTGGAAAGTAGTGATATTATCATTCACCATATAAATCCAATTACACCAGAACAGATTGAAGCTCGAGACCCTGTAATATTCTCTAAGAACAATGTTGTTTGTGTCTCTGATAGAACTCACCGATTCATCCACTATGGTGGCATTCGAAATGCTATATTTCCAGTGCTAAACCGTACACCTAACGATACCTGCCCGTGGAAAAGACCGAAAGGAGGGGATCGCTAATGAGCGTGTTTACCCAGGCTGAGATCGAGTCGAGTATTCTGCTTTCCATCAAGAAAGCCATCGGGGCGGCCCCTGATTATACTCCCTTCGATGTTGACATTATCATGCATATAAACTCGCAGTTAGCAAATCTCTATCAAATCGGTTTGGATGCTGCCAGAAGCGTTGTTGTTGATGGACCCGATCAGCTTTGGACAGATTTGATTCCTGCTGGTGATGCTCGTCTCCAGTTTGTGAAGACATATATTTATGCCAAAGTAAAGATGATCTTTGATCCGCCCACTTCGACCGCACAGATGCAAGCTTTAAAAGACGCAGCCGCCGAATCTGAATTTAGAATTAGCGTTGCTGTTGACAAACCTTATGACGATCTGAATCCTGCTGATCCAGATAGTCCCAGTAGTGGAACTAATGATCATAGTAAGCTTATTAATAGAGATAAACCTAATCAGCATCCTATTGGTGCCATCACAGATCTTTCTAAGGAATTGAGTCAGAAACTCTCTGGTGATAATGCCATGTCAAATGCACAGATTGACAATATTATCAATAAAGTTGCAACTCAAAAACAAAGAGTAAGGGGGCCGATCGGATGAGCATCGAAAAGAGTTTTCTTGATGATAATGGTCTCCAGAGGCTTTGGCAAAAAATAACTGCTTTGTTCAATACTATTCCAGCATCAAAGACCTACACCGCCACCATCGGGACCACGTGGGTGGAGGATGAAAACACCGGCGTCAAGACGCAGAGCGTTACCATCGCCGGGGTGACGGCGCAGAACACGGCACTGGTAGACCACGCTTATACGGGGGCCGGGACTTCCGACGATTACGCGGCTTTTGTGGAAGCGGAAAACCAGTATCTCAACTGCATCACCAACGGCTACGCCGAGACCTATAACGGCGGCATCAAATTTACGATCTTCGGGGATGCCAACACGGTTGCAATTCCCATTGTTGCGGAGGTGAGCTGATGGGCCATGTAACGGTAGTTGGTGGGTGCAGAGCGAAAGCACCGTTAACCGGTATCTTGGCAAGCACTTTGCCAGTGGGTTCCACGGTGAAACTAATGGAGGGTAGCACGGCGATTGAATATCTGGTGGTCAACCAGGGCATCCCCAGCAATTCCAGCCTGTATGACGCAAGCTGTGATGGAACATGGCTGCTGCGGAAGGATATTCATAGCGAAAGACAATGGAACAGCTCAAATGTCAATGATTATGCAAATAGCACTATCAATACCTGGCTAAATGGAGACTTTTTCAGCAACTTTGGGAGCGTAGAGCAAGCGTCTATCAAGCAGGTAAAAATCCCGTATCGCCAGAACGGTGGTTCTGGCGGCACTGACCAGAGCGGTGCGAATGGTTTACCCGCAAAGATTTTCCTGTTGGGTGGTTATGAGGTTGGCTTCACGACCAGCGACAGCCGCTACTTCCCGGTGGACAGTGCGAAGCTGTCCTACTTTGAGTCTGGGACCGGCACGTCCGCCAACAACAAGCGTATTGCGAACCTGAACGGCTCGGCCGCCAACTGGTGGCTCCGCTCCCCGCACACCAACAACTCCGACCGCGTGTGGGGCGTCTACACCGATGGCAACTACTACTACAGCGGCGCATCCTACTCGCGCGGCATCCGCCCCGCTTTGGTTCTTCCCAGCAATGCACTATTTAACGAAACCACGATGCTTTTAAAGGGGGTGGCGTGATGGGCCATTGCTTGATGATGCGGAAGGGCGAGGTGCATACGGCACCTATCCACCTGCCTTCCGGATACACAAAACTGGCGTATATCCAATCCAGCGGGACACAATATATTGATACCGGTGTCAAACCGGATCAAACATATACTCTGAAAATAAAATTTCAGACAACGCAAACGTCATCGGGTGGCGTTGCAGTCAGTGACCAGAACTGGAAGTCAAACGGCTTCGGCCTTTGGTGCAATGCCGCCGTATTTGGGGATCAGGCGATGCAGAACGCTCCATTAAACGGAACAGACCCAATCGAGGTTGTGCTTAACCAAAGCGGCCTGACCGTCAATGGTGAACAAATATGGACACCGACAGCGGCAACTTTTGCGGTTCCTGCAAATATGACGTTGACGGCGCTCAACCGTAACGGTTCCATTGCTGAACAGCTGTCCGGAAAACTGTATTACGCACAGTTATACAGCGGAGATAGCCCAATCCGAGACTTTCTGCCCTGCAAAAACGCCAGCGGGGCGGTGGGACTTTATGACCTTGTAGGCAAGCAGTTCTACGGCAACGCGGGGACGGGGGCGTTTACCGCCGGAGAGGTGGCATAATGGGCAGAGTGATTATGAGCGGCATTGTGCCGACGTTGAAAGCACCGGTGACGGGGGTGCTGGCCTCCAGTCTTGCGGTGGGTTCCACCGTGAAGCTGATGGAGGGCGGCGCAGCGGTTGAATATCTGGTGGTGAATCAGGGGATTCCTTCTAACTCCAATCTCTATGACGCAAGCTGTGATGGAACATGGCTGCTGCGGAAGGATATTCATAGCGAAAGACAATGGAACAGCTCAAATGTCAATGATTATGCAAATAGCACTATCAATACCTGGCTAAATGGAGACTTTTTCAGCAACTTTGGGAGCGTAGAGCAAGCGTCTATCAAGCAGGTAAAAATCCCGTATCGCCAGAACGGTGGTTCTGGCGGCACTGACCAGAGCGGTGCGAATGGTTTACCCGCAAAGATTTTCCTGTTGGGTGGTTATGAGGTTGGCTTCACGACCAGCGACAGCCGCTACTTCCCGGTGGACAGTGCGAAGCTGTCCTACTTTGAGTCTGGGACCGGCACGTCCGCCAACAACAAGCGTATTGCGAACCTGAACGGCTCGGCCGCCAACTGGTGGCTCCGCTCCCCGCACACCAACAACTCCGACCGCGTGTGGGGCGTCTACACCGATGGCAACTACTACTACAGCGGCGCATCCTACTCGCGCGGCATCCGCCCCGCTTTGGTTCTTCCCAGCAATGCACTATTTAACGAAACCACGATGCTTTTAAAGGGGGTGGCGTGATGGGTAAAGTCTTGTATTTGCGCAAAGGCGAGGTGCATATATTAGCATTATCTATGGCGGCGCGAACGGTGCGCGTGGCGTGGCGTTCACCTTCTGCTTTTAAAAGAGTTGCTTAATATTCAAAATCATAATATAGGCTTCAAATTTTTATTTATAAAAATTAATATGGTGGTGATTAAATTTGGCAAATAATAATGCATTTCTCAATGACGTTGGTCTTTCCCATCTTTGGGATTTAATCATTGATCGTATCATCGCAATTCAAACGGCTACAGAATCTAAGATCCCCAAGAAGATTTCCGCATTTGAAAATGATGCAAATTATATCACAGCAAAAGCTGTTCCAGAAGGAGCTGCAGCATCTACTACCGTTCCAAAAGCAGATTCCGGCTCCGGCTCCGTTGGCGAGGAAACAGCATTCGCAAGAGGCGACCATGTTCACCCGACTGATAGTACGAGACTTGCAACGAATGGTGATGCCTCGAATGTAACAGTTACATTTACAGTTCCAAATAAACGAGAAAGCATCATTTCTGGCGAATCATTCAATACTATTGCCGGTAAGATTCTGAAGTATATGAATGACTTTGGAAGTTGCGCATTTAAGAGTATGATCCTGAAAGAGGACCTCACGCCTTCTGTCAAGACTTCTCTTGAAAAAGCAGATACAGCACTCCAGTCTTATACTGAGACCGATCCGACGGTTCCGGCATGGGCTAAGACTCCTCTTAAGCCAACTTATACAGCTTCTGAGGTAGGTGCCCTTTCCCTCGATGATGCTGAAAAAAATTATGCAAAGAAGTCTGATCTTACAAAGGTTTACAAGTTCCAGGGTTCTGTTTCAACATATACAGATTTACTCGCAATTCAAAATGCGACAGTAAATGATGTTTACAATGTCATTGAGTCTGATATGAACTATGGCTATACCGAAAATGGAACTTGGGATCCGCTTGGTGGAATCTTTGAAGTCAATAGCATAACTAATGAACGCATTGACGAGATTACTGGGAATGCGACTCAAGAAACCGTATAACATGATGCTTAAATTTTTAGCATATTTACTCCTAGGAAAGGAGGGCTTACATGGCTGTATATGGCGATGAACTTTACCATTATGGCGTTCCGAGGAAGTCGGGTCGGTATCCGTATGGCTCTGGAAAAGAACCGTATCAGGACAACCCGAAAAAGCGTCGTTTGAACAAAGATGAATCTGCTCCGAAAGCGACCTCAAGAAGACCTGAAAGCATTTGGGCAAAACATCGAAGACTGCAAGCTGAAAAACGTGATGCAGATATTCGAGAAGCTAAACGAAAAGCTGCTGTTCGGGCAGAAGAAGAGCGAAAGAAAGAAGAAGCCGCTAAATCACCCAGTCAGAAAGCAAAAGAAATGTCTGATGAGGAATTGGTTCGCGCAATCAATCGACTTCGACTCGAGCAAACATATATGAGTATGCTGAATCCTTCCAATCAGCAATCTCAGCAACAGCAGGCACAGCAGCAAGCCCAGAAAATTAAGGCTACTGTTGATAAGGGTAAGCGATTGATCGACAAGATGAAATCTGGTTCCAAAGATATTGCTGATCTTTCTCAAAACATTGGTAATATTATGGGCGGAGCACAGAAAGCCTATGCTAATTATCAATCAATCATGAAGTTGATGGACATTGAAAAGAAGCGGAAGGGTGGCTAATGTCAAAGTATCTATCCAACACTGCAGTGCCTCGCTACTACGGCGAATTCCGGGAGAAGGTGCTGGCAGGAGAAATCCCCGTCAATCGAGAGATATCGATGGAGATGAACCGAATTGACGAACTGATTCGGAACCCGGGCGTATATTACGATCCGGCTCCTGTTGAGGGTTGGATCGCATATTGTGAAAGCGAACTCGTCTTAACAGATGGATCAGACTTTAAGATGATGGATTCTTTCAAACTCTGGGGCGAACAACTATACGGCTGGTTTTACTTTGAGACTCGGAGCACCTATGTTCCGGATCCGCAAGGTAAGGGCGGCCGATATGTCACCAGAAAATTGAAGCGAAGACTTATCCATAAGCAGTATCTAATCGTTGGACGAGGAGCAGCGAAATCTTTGTATGATTCTTGTGTTCATTCATATGGACAAAATGTCGATACATCAACAACTCAGCAGATTGTGACAGCACCAACTATGCGTCAAGCTGAAGAAACGACAACTCCGCTGGCAACGGCTATTGCACGTGCTCGCGGGCCTGTCTTTAAGATGCTTACCGCTGGATCTCTGCAAAATACAACCGGAAGCAAAGCAAATCGCTGTCAATTAGCATCTACCAAAAAGGGAATCATGAACTTTATGACGAACTCACTGATTGAGATTCGTCCATTGAGCATTGATAAACTTCAGGGTTTGCGATGCAAGTATGCGACAGTCGATGAGTGGCTTTCTGGTGACATCCGTGAAGATCCTATAGGCGCTATTGAGCAGGGTGCTTCTAAAGTCAAAGATTATCAGATCGTAGCGACATCTTCTGAAGGTACCGTACGAAATGGTGTTGGTGATGCAATCAAAATGGAGCTACAATCGATCCTAAAAGGCGAGTATCAGAACCCGCATGTATCCATTTGGTGGTATAAACTCGATAGCATTGACGAGATCAATGATCCGGCGATGTGGATTAAGGCAAACCCCAATATTGGAATCAGTGTGAGCTACGATGCTTATCAGCAAGATGTTGAGCGTGCTGAGAAAGTTCCCTCTGCAAGAAACGATATTCTTGCTAAGAGATTTGGGCTTCCTATGGAGGGCTACACATACTACTTCCCGTATGAGGAGACTATTTGCCATCCGAAACGACTGTATTATGGTATGCCTTGCGCTATGGGAATCGATGCTTCTCAGGGCGATGACTTCTTTGCATTCACATTTTTGTTTCCGCTTAAAGGTATGCAATTCGGAATTAAGACCAGAAACTATATTTCTAGTCGAACAGTCATGAAGCTAAATCCTGCGATGCGGCAGAAATATGAAGAATTCATGGAAGAGGGCAGTTTAATTGTCCTGGACGGAACGACACTTGATCCCATGCAGATTTATGAGGATCTTGATGAGTTCATTATCCAGAATAATTATGATGTTCGTGCCGTTGGTTATGACCCTTACAATTGTAAGGATTTCATTGCTCGCTGGGCTCAAGAGAATGGCCCATTCGGCATTGAGAAAGTCATCCAAGGTAAGAAGACTGAAACTGTCCCTCTTGGTGAACTCAAGAAGCTTTCCGAGGATCGAGCATTGCTGTTTGATGAGCAGCTGATGACATACTCGATGGGTAACTGTATTACATTGGAAGATGTAAACGGTAACCGCATGCTTTACAAAAAGAGATACGATCAAAAGATTGATGCTGTTGCCGCTATGATGGATGGCTACATTGCATGGAAGCTGAATCGAGATCTATTTGATTAATTTCCTTAGGAAGGAGGAAAATTACGGCTGTTTACGGTCCTTATGGACAAGAAGAACTTTATCATTGGAAGTACAAGTATAAGAAAAAAATCAATGGAAAGTGGCGTTATTATTATGATGAAGTAAATCTTGATCCTAAAAAATACAAAAATCTCAAAGATGCTGAAAACCTCGAAAAAGAAGTTTCAATGTATCGTACAAAGTATGCTGCTGAAGTGGTAAATTCAAGACCTCGAAGTGGATGGACACCTCAGTCTGTTAAGGACGATATTGCTACCTCTATTGAAATGGCCAGGTATTATCGGAACAAATGGAAGTATTATGACTCTGTTTATCAGAAAGTCCTTGACCAACTTGGAGAGGATACTATGAAAGATGCGAGTTTGTATATGGTTAATACTTGGGATGGGCATGCCGAGTTTAAAGAAAAATATCTTAAAAAACTCGAAGAAGAAGCTCAGAAAGAAGCTGAAGAAGAGGCGAAACAAAAAGCTAAAGAAAAAGAAGAATATGCTCACGAACAGGGATTCAAGAGCTATGCTGAACTTGAAGAATGGCAAGAAGAGCGTGCGAAAAATATTGAGATTGAGAAAAAACGACTTGCCTTAGCCCAAAAACTTGAGGGAGTTCAAAAGCGAAATCCGAAAAAAAAAGAAAGGAGGATGATGAATGGCTGTTTATGGTCCTTCTGGACAGGAAGAGCTTTACCACTATGGCGTTCTTGGCATGAAATGGGGAATCCGGCATGATCGCAGGAAAGCCTATGAGAAAGCGTCTGCTCAAGCTTCGAAAAATCGTAAGAAATACGATAAAGCAAAAGAGCGTGAACGAAGTCTTTCCTATACTATTTCCCAGCGCCGTATGAGTGCTTTTAAAGGTCGCCGAAATACTTCGAAACTTGAGAAGAAGCTTGAGGGAAGAAGCGCAAAAACAATTCGACGTGCTCAAAAAGGTGCCAAGTGGTATAAAGCTATGGAGAGCAATTTTGCAAAAGTAGACATGAAACTCGCCAAGAAGCAGAAAGATGAATTCGAAATGTATCTCAAGGAATTGGACGCATTTAACGATCGTCTTGCTGAGGCTCGCGAAAGACGTCGCGGATAAAATTCAAAATGAGTGCATATCCCTAATAAGGAGGACCCCGCATGGATCTATCTTTTGGTTCCAGGATTAGGCGTGCGTGGAACGTCTTTAAAAATCGGGACCCGATGACTGATATGTCCTGGCGATTGGGCTATGGGGACTCTCAACGGGCTGACCGAGTGATTCTGTCATCCAACAATGAGAAGACAATTGTGAATGCAATTTACAATCGGATTGCATTGGATGTTGCATCACTGAAATTTCGACATGTTCGCCTTGATGAGAATGAACGATTTAAGGAAGAAATGAATACAGGTTTGAATGAGGTTCTTAAGACAGAAGCAAACCTGGATCAGAGCGGACGAGCATTTGTTCATGATATGGTTTTGTCCATGATTGATGAAGGCGTTGTTGCCGCAGTTCCTGTCGAAACAACAGATGACCCTGAAGTATCCAGCTCTTATGACATCTTGCAAATGAGAGTTGGTCCAATCGTAGAATGGTATCCACAGCATGTAAAGGTGCGTCTTTACAATAGTGTAACGGGCCAACGCCAGGAATTCACTTTTAGAAAGAGAGATGTGGCGATCCTCGAAAACCCGTTTTATGCAGTAATGAATGCACCGAACTCCACCCTGCAGCGTCTTATTCGAAAGCTTCGTCTTTTGGATGTGATCGATGAACAGGCTGGATCTGGTAAGCTGGATTTGATTATTCAGCTCCCCTACACGATTCGTAGCGAAGCACGTCAGCAGCAGGCCGAGATTCGTCGAAAGTCTGTTGAAGACCAGCTCGCTGGGAATAAACTTGGTATTGCATATATTGACAGCACCGAGAAGGTAATTCAGCTCAATCGCTCCGTTGAGAATAACCTCTTGAAGCAGGTTGAGTATTTGACGAGTATGCTTTATAGCCAGTTAGGTTTCAGTCAGAGCATTCTAGATGGTACAGCTGACGAGCAGACGATGCTGAATTACCAGAATAAGACTGTCGAACCTTTGGCATCCACAATCACTGACGAGTTTAAGCGAAAGTTCTTAACCAAAACTGCCCGGACACAAGGACAGTCTGTCATGTTCTTTACTGAACCCTTCCGCATTACTCCTGTCAGCCAGATTGCTGAGATTGCCGATAAGTTCACCAGAAATGAGATCCTTACCAGTAACGAAATCCGACAGATTATCGGCATTAAACCTTCTGATGATCCAAAGGCTGACGAACTGCGTAACTCGAACCTCAATCAAGAGAAACAAGGGGACGAAGCTTCTGGTGCATTTGCAGATTTATTAAAGAAAGGAGAAAACGCAGATGTATGATTGCGAAGGTTATGTGACTCGATACGGTGTGAAATGCACTGATGGCGTTACAATTAGTCAGGGAGCTTTTGCAGATCAAAATGGCGCTAGAGTTCCGGTGGTGTGGATGCATATCCATGACGATGTCGAAGCTGTCCTTGGCCATGCTGACCTGGAAGCACGTGATGATGGTGTCTATGGAAAGATTTCTTTCAATGGCACTGAGGCTGGTGTTGCTGCAAAGGAACTTGTAAGCCATGGAGATGTAAGCGCATTCTCCATTCATGCAAATCGCCTAACCAGAAACAAGTTTACAAATGTTGTCTCTCATGGCAATATTAAGGAGGTAAGTCTTGTTCTGGCCGGAGCGAACCCTAAGGCATATATCGAAAAGCTGAATCTCACCCATAGTGATGATGGCGATGCTGATTTCGATGATGCAAATATTTTCACAGCTGACGGTATTACTCTCGCCCATGCTGATGAGGAAAAAAAGGAGGACCCCGAAGTGAAAGATGAAAATCTGAAGCACGAGGACCAGAAGAAAGAAGAGAACCCCGAAGGCAATGAGAAGACCATTAAGGATGTTCTCGATACCTTGAATGAAGAGCAGCAGGCCGCCGTTGCCTACATTATTGGCAAAGCTCTTGAAGAAAAGGGTGGCAGTGTTGAACACAATGATGATGACGATGAGGAGGATAATCCCGATATGAAGCACAATGTCTTTGATCCCGAGAATGCCGCGGCTCCCACTCTGAGCCACGATGATATGCAGAAGATCCTGAAGGACGCCAAGCGTCTGGGCTCTTTGAAGCAGGCTGTTTTGGAGCACTGCGAGACTGAATCCGAGGATGCTGAGGCTCTGCAGGATGCCATCATGCATGCTGATGCCAACTATGGCGTCCAGAATGTCGATTACCTGTTCCCCGATGCCCGCAAGCTGACCAATGAGCCCATTTTCATTCAGCGTGATCAGACCTGGGTCTCTCAGGTTATGAGTAAGGTCCATCGTACTCCTTTCTCTCGCATTAAATCTATCTTCGCTGACATTACCGAAGATGAGGCTCGTGCGAAAGGCTACATCAAGGGCAAGCTGAAGAAGGAAGAGGTCTTCTCCCTGCTGAAGCGCACCACCACCCCCACCACCATCTATAAGAAGCAGAAGATGGATCGTGACGATCTGATCGACATTACCGACTTCAACTTCGTTGCTTGGTTGAAGTCTGAAATGCGAATGATGCTGAATGAGGAACTGGCTCGCGCTATCCTGATCGGCGACGGTCGTCTGGCTTCCAGCGATGACAAGATCAACGAGCAGAATATTCGTCCTGTCTGGACTGATTCTGAGCTGTTCACAGTGAAGTATCCCGTGAACGCGGGCACTAGCGATGCCGAGCATGCCAAGAACTTCATCAAGGCAGTCGTGAAGTCTCGCAAGCTGTATAAGGGCTCTGGCAACCCCGATCTGTATACCACTGAGGATATGCTGACCGAGATGCTGATGCTGGAGGACACTACTGGCCGAGTGATCTATGACACCGTTGAGAAGCTGCGCACCGCCCTGCGCGTTAACAGCATCGTGACGGTTGAGTCTATGGTTGGCCTGACCCGCAGCGATGATGCCGGCAAGACGCAGGCTCTGGATGCTCTGCTTGTCAACCTGAACGACTACAGCGTCGGTGCTGATAAGGGCGGCGAAGTCAACATGTTCGATGACTTCGACATCGATTACAACCAGTATAAGTATCTGATGGAGACTCGTTGCTCTGGCGCTCTGACTCGTCCCTACGCCGCCATCGCTTTCGAGGTCCAGAAGGACTAATCTGAGATAGCAGAAAGGAGAACTCACTATGGAAAGAATCTATAATGATGCCAAGGACAAGAATGTTGCGAAGATCATCGTCTTTGTGAATGCTAATAAGGCTTATGTCGACGCTGCCCACAAGGTTCAGTTCAAGACTTCTGAGCTGAAGGATGCGTTCATGAAGGGCTGCGTTCTGGAGACTGCGGAGAACACTTATGCCATCCCCACGAACTATACCGAGGCTTCTAAGGTTGGTACTGTTTCTGCAATCGTGGCTGCTGCTAGCGGCGATACTGTGACTGTAACCCGTGCTGCGGCTGTTGCCGGCTAAGTAGACTCTCGGAGAATTCAAAATGGCAAAGTTTTATGGCGCAATCGGCTTTGTTGTGCCGATGGAAACTGCACCGGATGTTTATACGGAGACTCCGGTAGCTCGTTATTACATGGGTGACGTTATCCGAAATGTGAAAAAAACAACTTCTGGTGAAGGTATTAATAACAACATTGATGTTAATAACCAGATTAGCATTGTAGCTGATCCGTTTGCTTTTGCGCACTTCTTTGCCATGAGATATGTTGAATGGATGGGGGCGTATTGGAATGTTCAATCTGTCGAAGTCCAATCCCCCCGTCTAATCATCTCGATTGGAGGTGTATACAATGGCGAAATCGCGTCTACAACTATCTGAGATCTTAAATAAGATCATGGGGGTTACGAAACGCGTATATTTTCAGCCACCTCCCACCGTCAAGATGTCCTACCCATGTATTATCTACAAATTGGATGACATTGATACGACGTTTGCAGATAATAATCCGTATTCTCTTATGAAGAAATATGTGGTGATGGCAGTCACAACAGATCCGGATTCTGATCTCCCTATGAAGATTGCACAGCTCCCCATGTGCACAATGAACCGAATCTACACAGCTGATAATCTATACCACTATGTCTTTGATCTTTATTTCTAAGGAGGAACAATCCTATGGCTAAACTTGTATGGGATAAGACAGGCGAACGCCTTTATGAAACTGGTGTGGACCATGGTGTCTTGTATTTCCCCGATCAGACTGGCGCCTATAAGAATGGCGTGGCTTGGAATGGCCTGATCTCTGTTTCTGAATCTCCCTCTGGTGCAGAAGCTACCGGCCAGTATGCCGATAATATCAAGTACCTGAACCTGATCTCCGCTGAGGAGTTTGGTGCAACCGTTGAAGCCTATACTTATCCTGAGGAGTTTGAGGCTTGCAATGGCAATAAGGAGCTGGTTAATAATACCGGTGTCTATGTCGGTCAGCAGGCTCGTTCCGTGTTTGGCTTCTGCTATCGTACCATGATTGGTAATGACACTGATGGCCAGGATCATGGTTATAAGCTGCATCTGGTGTATGGTTGCCAGGTGTCTCCTTCTGAGAAGGCTTATCAGACCATCAATGACTCTCCCGAGGCTCTGACCTTCAGCTGGGAGCTGTCCACTACTCCTGTCAACGTAACTGGCAAGAAGCCTACTGCTCTGCTGGTTATCGATTCCACTAAGATCGACAGCACTAAGCTGGCCAGGATTGAGGCTAAGCTGTACGGCGATGAGTCTTCTACTGGTGCGGTCCTGCCCACGCCCGATGAGATCGCCGAGATCCTGAACGAGGCCTAATCATCTTGAGGGGCTGGGAGTGGTTATCCTGGCCCCTCTTTAAAAAATCAAAATGAATAAAAAGGAGAAAGATCTATGATTAAGAAGCATGTTTCTTATGAGAACTACGATGGCAATAAGGTTGAGAAGGACCTGTGGTTCCATCTGAATAAGTCTGATCTTGCCAAGATGAGCCTTGGCTTTGACAATGGCCTGATCGATGGCCTTACTGAACTCCAGCAGAAAGGCGATAAGAAAGCTATCGCTGAGTTCATCGATAACCTGCTTGTGAATGCCTATGGTGTTCGTAAGCCTGGTAGCGATGTCTTCCTGAAGACCGCTGAAATCAAGGAAGATTTTCAGTATTCTCTCGCACATGATGAGATCCTGATGATGCTGCTCGGCGGTGAGGATGATGAGATCATCAACTTCATCGTGGGTATTATGCCCGGTATGAGCGCTGAGGATCGCGCTGATGTGATCGAGAAGGTTAAGAGCGCTCAGGAAGCTAAGAAGCTTCCCGAGTCTGTCGAGGCAAGCGAGAATGCTTAAGCTGGTCGTTCCGGCGACCGAAGTTTATGATGAGGAGCTCGAGAGATTTCGGACGTATCCGGAGAAAGTACTCATGCTCGAGCATAGCCTTGTCTCAATTTCAAAATGGGAATCCAAATGGTGCAAACCATACTTAAATACAACATTAACGCCAGAAGAATCGCGCGATTATGTGCGATGTATGACGTTAACCCAGAATGTTCCGGATGAAATTTATGAGAGATTGAGTCTGCAAAACATTCGAGACATTGATGCTTACATTTCAGCACCAATGACAGCAACTACAATTACACATCATGATATTAAAAAGAAGCCGATATTTGGAAAGGGACAAATAGTTACATCTGAGGTAATTTATGGATGGATGATTGCTTTTCAAATCCCTGTTGAGTTCCAAAAGTGGCATTTAAATCGTCTCATGATGCTGATTGAGGTTTGTAATGAACAGCAGAATCCGAAGAAGAAATCTAAGAAAGAAATTGCTCGAGACTATGCTAAGTTGAATGCTGAGCGTAGAAGAAAACTAGGAACGAAAGGGTAATCTTATGGCAATTTATAAGTCTATCCCAGTGAATAAATGCCAAATCCGACTGATCGATAATCGGAAAACAAAGTATACACTTTCGAAGATGTGGGAATTGTATGGCGGTCCGAATGTAACGATCATGAATGGCCCCTTCTTTAATATGTCGACAAGAAATCCTCTTGCACATACTAAGATTGACGGGGCCACATTATATCGACCTAGATACAACGAGTTTGGCATTGGCTGGAAAAAGAATGGCAATCCAGAATGGGGTATTCTGCCACATGATGAGTTTGACAGTTACTTTACAAATACGGTTGTCATTCCAAATGGCAAAAAGAGAAGGGATCTCACATCACATATAGATGCTGATGGCACCAAAGCGAGACCTCGTTTGACCAGTCGTCCTGCTTTCGGCTTTAAAGGGAACAATTTTGTATTCGGAATCGAATCTAAAATTGGATTGTGGGATTTCCAGAACCTTCTATATAAGAAAGGCTGGAATTATGCTCTGATCGGCGATGGCGGAGCCTCCACGGCTTTTAGAGATTCTACTCGAATTATCAAGCCATCAAGAACCATCTCGGTATATGTCATCATTTCCGAAGTTGCAGAAACCGAGGTTGACGAACCAAAGGGGGAGAAACCTATGATCCCTATTTATGCATATAGCTGGAAGAAAGATGGTGAAAAGAAGCTTTCTTCTAACTTTAAAGTTAAAGAGTTTCGTTGCAAGGATAATACCGATACTATATTTGTAGCACCGGCATTGGTTAAACTTTTGCAGGAAGCTCGAGAATACTTCAAGAAGCCGATTGTCATTAACTCGGCTTATCGAACAGAACCTTACAATAAAAAGATCGGCGGTGCAGAATATAGCCAGCATAAGTATGGCACTGCAGCAGACATTTATATTTCCAGTGTTCCTGTTAAGACGATTTACGATTGGTTTGACAAGAAACTCGGAAATTCCGGTGGTGTCGGTCTTTATAAAAAATTTGTTCACGTAGATGTTCGAGAAGTAAAGGCTCGCTGGAGTTAAGCGGCTTTAAGAAAGGAGAATGCGGGTGATAGCCATTAGGACACGTGGA
>ERZ809074.3296-NODE-3296-length-15459-cov-24.877305_pt1 | contig 15459 bp, 9 predicted proteins | sample MGYA00520795_ERZ809074 | MGnify/ENA primary metagenome ERZ809074 (study PRJEB31570, sample SAMEA3212989) | Homo sapiens | biome: human-gut; feature: human gut; material: fecal | place: Sweden | collected 2011 ...
GCGTCTACGAGTCCAAGGGCCTGGTGAACCCCCAGCGCTCGGGCGGCAACACGCGCCTGTATTCGCGTGCCGATATCGAGCGCCTGGAGCTCATCAACCAGCTGACCGACGAGGGCATCAACCTTGCCGGCGTGGTGCGTATCCTCGATATGAAGGAGCGCGCTGAGGAGCGCGAGCGCGAGAACGAGAAGCTCCGCGCTCGCGTGCGCCAGCTCGAGGACGAGCTGCACGAGTACAAGATGCAAAAGAAGATCACCGCCCTGGCCCCGCGCGACGGCTCGGTTAACCCCGAGCAAGTCATGCGCAAGCTGCTGGGCGCCGGCGGGGATCTGTAGGTTACGCGGTTTTACCAAACCGCGTAACGACTCGACGCTGCGCGCCGCCCAGAGCGACAATTTGTCATTCAAAAGGCGAGGCATGACCAGAAGGTCTATGCCTTGCCTTTTTCATGCCAACTTGTTCGCTCTGGACGTCGCTCGCTGTCCGTCCTCTACCTGTGGCGTCGTCTTGCTTCGGATGGATGGTCATTGGGGACGTTCTTAAATGACTAGTCGAAAGGGACACTTTTGCACCAAATCTGCAGGCCCTGTACCAGGCTCGTCCTGTACTTTACCGAGATAAAGTGAACGTGTAGATTCGTAACCCACTCGCAATCGTTCTATGGCACGATATTGAACGAATGTATGCTATGCGCCCAAATCTTTTGGGCAGAGTGGGAGACAGTATGGTCAAGCTGTACGAGGACGGCGTCTACCTGCGCGGCGGCAGCGAGGTTGTGCCTGCGGCCGAGGCTGCCGAGCGCGGTATTACGCAGACGCCCGAGGATGCCAAGCGCGGCACCATCGCGTATTCGATCCTCCAGGCACACAATACGTCCGGAGATCCCGAGGCGCTCAAGATTCGCTTCGACGCCATGGCGAGCCACGACATCACCTTTGTCGGCATCATCCAGACGGCGCGCGCCTCGGGCATGGAGCAGTTCCCGCTGCCTTACGTGCTCACCAACTGCCATAACTCGCTGTGCGCCGTGGGCGGCACCATCAACGAGGACGACCACGTCTTTGGCCTCTCGGCTGCTAAGAAGTACGGCGGTATCTTCGTTCCGCCGCACATCGCCGTCATCCACTCCTTTATGCGTGAGAACTTCGCCGGTTGCGGCAAGATGATCCTGGGTTCCGACTCGCACACCCGCTACGGCGCCCTGGGCACCATGGCCGTGGGCGAGGGCGGCGGCGAGTTGGCCAAACAGCTGCTGCGCGACACCTACGACGTTGCCTATCCCGGCGTCGTTGCCATCTACCTCACGGGTGCCCCGCGCCCCGGCGTCGGCCCGCACGATGTGGCGCTCGCCATCATCCGAGCCGTCTTTGCCAAGGGCTATGTTAAGAACAAGGTCATGGAGTTTGTGGGCCCGGGCATCGCGAGCATGACGACCGATTACCGCAACGGCGTCGATGTCATGACCACCGAGACCACCTGCCTGTCGAGCATCTGGGCCACCGACGAGGACACGCACGCGTTTTTGACCATGCACGGCCGCGGCGACGACTACCGCGAGCTCAAGCCCGCCGATGTCGCTTACTACGACGGCTGCGTCGAGGTCGACCTGTCGAGCATCAAGCCCATGATCGCGCTGCCGTTCCATCCTTCCAACGGCTTTGAGATTGACGAGCTCAACGAGAACCTCGAGGACATCCTGCATGAGGTGGAGCTCGAGGCCGCCAAGATCGGCGAGGGCAAGACGCACTTTAGCCTGCTCGACAAGATCGTCGACGGCAAGCTGCACGTGCAGCAGGGCGTTATCGCCGGCTGCTCGGGCGGCAACTACGACTCCGTGGTCCAGGCTGCCCGCGTGCTCAAGGGCGCCAACACCGGCTGCGGCGAGTTCTCGCTGTCGGTCTATCCCACAAGCCAGCCCGTGGCGCTCGAACTTACGCGCCGTGGCTATATCTACGACCTCATGGAGGCCGGCGCAATCGTCCGCACGGCGTTCTGCGGTCCATGCTTTGGCGCTGGCGACACGCCCGCCAACAACGGCCTTTCGATCCGCCACACTACGCGCAACTTCCCCAACCGCGAGGGTTCCAAGCCGGGTAATGGCCAGCTGAGCGCCGTGGCCCTGATGGACGCCCGCTCCATTGCGGCGACGGCTGCCAACGGTGGCGTCCTGACGCCGGCGACCGACCTACCCGAGGAGACTTGGGACGAGGCCTGCGAGTACACCTTTGACGACGCGCCGTACAAAAAGCGCGTGTACTGGGGCTTTGGCAAGGCGGAGCCTGCTGACGAGCTGGTCGAGGGCCCCAACATCAAGCCGTGGCCCGCGATGGAGCCGCTCGGCGATGATATCCTGCTCAAGGTGTGCTCCAAGATCATGGACCCGGTCACCACGACTGACGAGCTCATTCCCTCGGGTGAGACGAGCTCCTTCCGCTCCAACCCGCTGGGCCTGGCCGAGTTTACGCTCAGCCGCCGCGATCCGGCCTACGTGGGCCGTTCCAAGGAGGTCGACGCGGTGGAAAAGCGCCGCGTTGCCGGCGAAGCAGCAGGCGACCTGGCGGCGCTCGATGCCGAGCTTGCCGGCGTGTTTGAGGCGCTGGCTGGCGCGGGTGTCGCGGCAGACGCCAAAGCAGCCGAGTACGGCTCTATGCTCTATGCCAAGAAGCCCGGCGACGGTTCTGCTCGCGAGCAGGCCGCGAGCTGCCAGCGCGTGATTGGCGGCCTGGCCAACATCGTCCACGAGTACGCCACCAAGCGCTATCGTTCCAACGTGATGAACTGGGGCATGGTGCCCTTCCAGATGGAGGCCGAGCCCAACTTTGAGGTGGGCGACTACGTCTTTGTGCCGGGTATTCGTGCCGCGCTCGATGGCGATCTGAAGAACATCGCCGCCTACGTGGCGCGCGCCGATGGCACGGTCGAGCAGATTGAGCTCTACATTGCCGATATGACGGCAGAGGAGCGCGCCATCGTCAAGGCCGGCTGCCTGATCAACTACAACAAGTTCAAGGCCGCTGCCGAGTAACTCTGCTGTACGCCCCGGACACACCTTTCCCTCGTGCTCACGCGCTTCGCGAGGGTCGCCCGAGGGAAAGGTGTGTCCGGGGTTACTGTGACGTTCTCGTTGGGTCTTGAGGGACGCCAAAAATAGACTTGCTTGATGCCGCCTCTTTTTATTGGGGCGGCTTCTTTTTTTCGAAAACCGCCACAAAGGGGACAGACGCCTTTGTGGCGGCTCGATTCGTCTTAATCTGTAACATCTTGGCCGCTAAAAGTGGGCTTGGTGTTACAGATTGAGACAAACGATCGCCGCCGATCATTTCATCTCAATCTGTAACATCTAGGATCGAAAAGGGCCGCTAGATGTTACAGATCGAGACAGTGGAACATCGGAGCCGAAACCACCACAAAGGTGCCTGCCCGGCGGGACCTTATTTCGATGGGGTCCAGGTTATTTCATCGTCAAATAGCCAAGTACGTGCCGAGCCACTGTTGCGCGCTGTCTGCGGATCGGGCTCGCAGGTTTGTTCGTAGGCATCCTCGGTACACCGATCCATAAAATCGACGACTGCCGTCTGGTCGCCCTCCATGACGTAGATTACGTCGCCATCCGAGATATAGACCCCCGGTCCTTCATTGTCCACGTAGCCGGGGTCGTATGAGACGTTGCACAATCTGCTCCCGTTTGCCGCATCGAGCTCAAGGGTCGAATAATACCCGCCAACCATTTGGCCGTTCTTGGCTCGATACGTTGCGGCGCCGTACCACCGCTTAAACGTCTTGCCTTTGAATAAACTGGTTGCCTCGCCGATAAGCTGCTCATCTTTGGTGTAGCGCCTGGCCCCAAGTTCGATACGGGGATAGTTGCTGACCCCAAGCGCTGCGGGCGTACCGTCAAAATCGACGGTGATCGAATCGGGTTTGACGATATCGGTGAGGACCTCGATGGGATAGCTTACGGTCTCAAGCGCCGCCTGCGTCGCAGAGGCGGGGAGAAATGCGAGATAGATAATTCCTACGCCGACTGCGGTAATCGCAAACGCTAAGACGAGCAGGCCGATATGGGTGGAGCGTTTCACGGTGGGTACCTCGCAAACAGCATGCATTCATTAAGATAAGTGATACCAGCTTACGACAATATTCAAAAGAAAGCGATCGATCGAAATGACGGGGCGAAAAGGCCCTATTGGGCTTCGATTTGACCTCTAATAGGAATATTTGCCCCACTCATTCTGGGCGAGAGGTCAATAATTGAGTCCACGAGTCTTGAGCGATGCTATTCTCACTAAACTCACTATTTTCACTATAAGCACTATAAATATGATAGGGAGGATGACGAGAACATTGTGACGTGCGATAGCTAAGCCGTTTAAGCCGGACTCTGACCTTGAATTTCCGCCTCTATCTGTGCGAACGGGCTATTGTCGGTTCTCGATTCCATCGCTGCGTTCTCGTTGGGTCTTGGGGTCGCCAAACGTAGACTGGGCTTGATGCCGCCTCTTTTAATCGGGGCTGATTCTTCTCTGGACCACCACAAAGGGGACGGGCACCTTTGTGGTGGTTCTTGGTTTGTCTCGATTTGTAACATCTTGGCCGCTAAAAGTGGGCCTGGTGTTACAGATTTAGATTTTCGATTCGGGTGTCTTCTGTTTGTCTCGATCTGTAACAGTTAGACCCTAATTTGTCGAGCTGCTGTTACAGATTGAGACAAACGGTTGCCGCTGGTCATTTTCTCTCGATCTGTAACATCTAGGATCAAAAATGGCTGCTAGATGTTACAGATCGAGACGGTAGTGCGCCTGGGCAGCGGCGGGCTGACATCTCAGTACCCTATCTCTCAATCACTCAGAAAATCTTATATATAGAGACTTAGATTTGTGTATAAGATCGCGCAAAGCTGGCAACAATACTTCTCGAACAACGTGAAGCCGCCCCGTAGGGCGGCCGCCCCAAGAGAGGTGATTCCATGAGAATCGATAAGCTAGCAATGACGTCGCGCGAGGCGCTACAGACCGCCATGAGCACGGCTGCCGACGCGCAGGCCGGCGCGGTGGAGCCGATTCACCTGCTGTCTGCCCTGCTCGGTGCCGGCGAGCGCAATATCTCCGTGATCATCGAGCGCATCGGTGCCGACCCGGCTCAGCTCGCACGCTCCACGCAGGATGTCATCGACCACGCGCCCAAGGTTTCGGGCGAGGGCCAGCAGATGGGCCTGTCCAACGAGCTTGTCCGCGTCATCGAGAAGGCCGAGAAAAAGGCCACCAAGATGGGAGACAGCTTTGTGGTGACCGAGCATCTGCTGATGGCGCTTGCCGAGGACAAGGGCGAGGCCGGTCGTGTGTTGCGCGACGCCGGCGTCACCAAGGAGCGCATCGAGCAGGTCTACGAGGAGTTGCGTGGCGATGACCGCGTGACGTCTGCCGAGGATAAGACGCAGTTTGAGGCGCTGGAGCAGTACGGACGCAACATCTGCGATCTGGCCCGCGCCGGCAAGCTCGACCCGGTCATCGGCCGTACCGACGAGATTCGTCGTACCATCCAGGTCCTGTCCCGTCGCACCAAGAACAACCCCGTGCTCATCGGCGAGCCGGGCGTCGGCAAGACGGCCATCGTCGAGGGCATCGCCCAGCGTATCGTGGCCGGCGACGTGCCGAGCACCCTGCGCGACCGCGACCTCATCGAGCTCGACATGAGCGCGCTGGTCGCCGGCGCCAAGTACCGCGGCGAGTTCGAGGATCGCTTGAAGGCCGTGCTCAAGGAAGTGCAAAAATCCGAGGGCAAGGTCATCCTGTTCATCGATGAGCTCCACACCATCGTGGGCGCGGGTGCCACCGAGGGCTCCATGGATGCCGGCAACATTCTCAAGCCGGCGCTCGCACGCGGCGACCTGCACGCGATCGGCGCGACCACGCTCGACGAGTACCGCAAGTACATCGAGAAGGACGCGGCGCTCGCCCGTCGTTTCCAGACCGTGATGGTCTCCGAGCCTACCGTCGAGGACACCATCTCGATCCTGCGTGGCCTCAAGGAGAAGTACGAGATCTTCCACGGCGTGCACATCACCGATAGCGCACTCGTGGCAGCCGCCGACCTCTCCGATCGCTACATCGCCGACCGCTTCCTGCCCGACAAGGCCATCGACCTGGTCGATGAGGCGGCAAGCCGCCTGCGCATGGAGCTCGACAGCATGCCGGTCGAGATCGACGCCACCACACGTCAACTCACCCAGTTGCAGATCGAGGAGCAGGCGCTCATGAAGGAGACCGACGACGCCTCCAAGGAGCGTTTGGAGGCTCTGCGCCAAGAGATTGCCGAAGTCCAGGAAAAGCTCAACGTGCAAAAGGCCGGCTGGCTCAACCAAAAGAACGCCATCGACCACGTGCAGGAGCTTAAGGGCCAGCTCGATGAGGCCAAGAGCGAAGAGGAGCGTGCGACGCGCAACGGCGATCTGGGCCGTGCATCCGAGCTGCGCTTTTCCGTGATCCCGGGTTTGCAACAGCAGATTCAGGAGTCCGAGGCTGCGCTCGAGGCACAAAAGCAGCAGGACGGCGAGGGGCTCAACGAGCAGGTGACCTCCGACGAGATTGCCGAGGTCGTAAGCGCCTGGACCGGCGTGCCCGTGTCCAAGATGATGCAGGGCGAGCTCGACAAGCTGAAGGGCTTGGAGGGCGAGCTGCATAAGCGCGTCATCGGCCAGGACGAGGCCGTTTCCGCTGTGGCCGCAGCCGTGCGCCGCAGCCGTGCGGGTCTCTCCGATCCGGACAAGCCCATCGGCAGCTTCTTCTTCCTGGGCCCCACCGGCGTAGGCAAGACCGAGCTCGCCAAGGCGCTTGCCGAGTGCCTGTTCGACGACGAGCGTGCGCTCGTGCGTATCGACATGTCCGAGTATATGGAGAAGTTCAGCGTCCAGCGTCTGATCGGTGCGCCCCCGGGATACGTGGGCTACGACGAGGGCGGCCAGCTCACCGAGGCCGTGCGCCGTCGTCCGTACTCCGTGATCTTGCTCGACGAGATGGAGAAGGCTCATCCGGATGTCTTTAACGTGCTGCTGCAGGTGCTTGACGACGGCCGTCTGACCGACGGTCAGGGTCGCCAGGTGTCCTTCAAGAACACGATTATCATCATGACGTCCAACGTGGGCTCCAAGGCCATCGCCGATCTGTCCGGTAAGGACGAGGAGGAGATGCGCCATCAGGTCGACGCCGCCATGGCTCAGACCTTCCGCCCCGAGTTCCTCAACCGTATCGACGATATCGTGGTGTTCCATCCGCTCGGCATGGCGCAGATCGAGAGGATCGTCGACATCCAGCTTGCCGACGTCCGCGCACGTCTGGCCAAGGAGCGTATGACGCTTGCCATCACCCCGGCGGCCAAGCAGATGCTCGCCGTGGGCGGCCTGGACCCCGTGTTCGGCGCCCGTCCGCTCAAGCGTCTGGTCCAGCGCGAGGTCGTGGACGCCATCGCCGCCGCCATCATCGACGGCACGGTGCGCGAGGGCGATCAGGTGACGGTCGATGTCGACAAGGACGGCGGCTTTACCGTCGTGTGCGATAACACGCCGGCGGCCACCTACGAGGTCCCCGACGCCGAGTAGATTTTTGGGACATGCCTTAAAATCTGCCAGTCGTCTCTAAACGCCAAGGGCGGCGGATCCAATTGGGTCCGCCGCCCTTTTTCGTGCGACAATCTATGGTGTTGAACGTGAGTACAAGGCAAGGAGCTATGCAGATGAAAGACGAGAACGAGACGAACGCACCGGCGGCTGAGACGGCGCCCGCCGCACCCAAGCCTGCACCCAAGCCGCGCGACCCCTACATCCGTGCCGAGAACGAGGACGATGACGGCTACGATCCCTACAGCGATCGCCGCCCCGAGCGCGAGCCAATGTTCGAAGCCGACCCCTGGCGCTGAGTGCCACCCAAAAGGTCACCAATAAGTTGCGGTGAAATAGGGACTGTTTTGCGGTTTGACCAGCAAAAACAATCCCTATTTCACCGCAACTGCGTTAGGGATGTTGGTGTTGGGCGGCTGTCTTTGGGCCGGCTAGTCCTGGGCTTTGATGCTCGGCATCAGAATCTGGGCGAGGTAGTCGGTCTCGAGTTTGGTCGCGGCGTCGGCTTTGCCGTTTTTGCCGACCAGTACGTTCTTGATCTGGCTATAGGTGTAGCGGTTGCCGGTCGTAAGTTCGACAAGCTCAATGGCCGTGTCCATGGGGTAGGTTGACACGGGATTCTGCGTCCGTCCGTTGATGGTCTGGGGCACCACGTACGGATAGACGGGACCGCTGGCGTAGACGGTATAACCGTTGCCTAGATTGGCCGCACCCAAAACCGCGTCGCCCTCATCGGGCGTAAAGCTCTCGCCGTCGCGCACCGCGACGAGCGTCACGATCGGCGTATTGCTGTCGCCGGCCAGATAGATGCACAGCGTGCTGCCATTTTGCCAAGTCGCGACTTTGCCGTACCACTCAACGGGAATATCGAGCTGATACAGGTCCGTTGCCTTATGTCGAGCATCGGCGTCGCGGGCCGCCTGCGCCTTGCGGGAGCTCACGGCGTTGGTCGCGGCGTCGCGTCGCGCGGTTGCCGCCTGCTGGAGTACCTTTGCGACCGCGGCGGAATTCACCCCGCCTTCCTCGGCATACTTGGCGGCGGCATCGATCTGGTCGTTGGTCACCGTGTCGGCCGAAGGCACCTCGAGCTTAAAGGTGGCCTGGGCACTCAAATCCTGCCCATCGTTCTTAATGGCGACCTGCGCCTTGGTGGTCGGGACGGTATAGATGGTGCCGTCGGCCGCGATGGGGGAGGCGGCAATGGAGAGCGTGTAATCGCCAGGCAGCAGCTTAATGCCACGACCATGCTCGTCAACATAGAGCGTCTCGCTCACGGAAGAACCGTCGGAATCCTGCCCGCTCACCTGCACGGGAATCTTGGAGCCAGTTGAGCAGTCGAGGCCCGCGGCATGCACGCCAATCTGCACCGACATCATCGTGTGGGCATTGGCGGCGACAGCGGCAGCCTGCTCTTGCTGATATCCGTTCCAGGCAGCATAGCCTGCACCGCCGGCGACAAGCGCGACGGCCACGACGCCGGCGACCATCAGATTGCGGCGCTTTGGCGACATCTTGCGATGGCGGACCTCGGCTTCGCGTGCCGAGGGAACGGACGGCAGGGGAATATCGCCCATGGCGATGGTCTCATCGACGACAGGAGCAGAACCTAGGCCGGGGAGCTCGCGGGTCAGCGAATCCTCGGCCGGCAAGCTGTCGAGCAAGATGGTTTCCTCGCTCGTATCGGATTCGGTCTGGTCGTCGGCCTCACATTCGGATTCCTCGTGCCCCGCCTCGTCTTCGGTGGGCGCGGCGCCATCGTCTTTTGCATCCTGATCATCGGGCTGCGCCTCGTTTTCCGGCTCATCCTGCACATCGACGCTCGAATCGTCAAACGCAATCTCGGCCAGTGCGATCTGGTCTAGGCTCTCCAGGGCCTCGGCGCATGCTTCTGCATCTTGGACCGCATCCTCTTGGCCCGTCGTCTTATCTTTCATATATCCCCCAAGCTCAATATCGGGACAACACTGTACCCAAAAACGGGACCCCATAGAGCCGCCGCATGATTTGAAATCCGATTTTATATGTGCGCGTGTTTTTGAATAGATGATGATTAGAGACTTAGAGACGCAACGACAAAAGCCCCCGGAAAGCGAGTGAAACGCTTTCCGGGGGCTCTGCGAGACATTGGATTGAAAATCTGGCAGGCGGGCCTATGCCCAGGTGCCAACAGCGACCAACATGTTACTCGGCGTGTGCGTAATCCACCTTGGCGCGGCGAGCGGTAGCCTTCTCCCAATCGCTGGTGCCCTCAAAGACATCCTGCTTGTAGGGATTGCGGCCGAGCTTCTTGGCGCGGTAGGCGATGTAGATGATCGCGGCGACGTTGGCGACCAGCGCGGCGATCGAGACCGCGGTAGCGGCGCCGGGGTCGAGCGTGGAGTGGGTCACAAAGATGGACTCCTCCTGGAAGTACGGGAACACCTGGGCAAACATGCACCAAATAGCCAGCGTAAAGGCGCGGTTCTGGATCCAGCCGCCCTTGTTCCAGATAAAGGCGGCGACGGTGGGCGCCAGCAGCAGCGCAAAGCCGCAGAACCAGGAGTGGGTGGGCAGGCAGTTGTAGGTGTAGCAGAAGTTCCAGATATCGTAGGCGATGATGTAGACCCAGGTCATATCGGGCCACAGCATGTCGGTCTGATCCTCGGAGGCGTAGACGCTCCACCAACCGGTCATGCAGAAGATGTTGATGAGACCGGCGATGCCGTTGAACACGTTGTTCCAGCCGGCCAGCTGCGTAGCACCTTCGGAGGTGACCCAGGTGGACTCGCCCAGGACAAAGAAGTGATAGGCGCTCTCGAAGTCGGACACGACGGCGATCAAGATGTTGATGGCGACGATCACAAACGGCCACGCGCGGAACCAATGCGCCTTGCCGATCTTTCCCCACTGGTACTTAATGGCAATGAAGCCCCAGCAACCGGCCAGCGCCGCGTATACCTTGGCGTAGTGGAACCAGCTGTTCTGGTACACATGGGTGGGGTTGGTGAGTGCCCACTCGGCACCCTGCGAAACGCCGATGGCGATGGCGACGCAGTAGATGGTCATGGCCAGCGGAGCCACGCCAAAGATGATTGCCGCGCCCAGCTTGGTGCGGCGGCCGACCTCGTTGAGCACGATGAGGCCAATAAAGACCATGGCCCAGCCGGCCCAGTGGATAAGGGTATCGCTACCCCAAACATCGAACAGCATGCTGCTCTCCTTTCACACGCCCGCGGCCCCTCTTCTGATCGCGGGCAGTTTGGCCAAATGTCGTCAGTTCTGGGGCTTGCGCTCCGGATACTTGGCGGTATAGCCCTCGATGTGGAGTGTCGAGGCGATGATTTCCTTGACCGTCTCGTCGGGCACATCGGGGTGCGTGCGGATATACATCAACAACCCCATGATGAGGGTGTAGAACGTCTCGTAGACATGGTCGATGCGTAGCTCATGATGGGCGATAAAATCCACCACGGTGGTGTCGCAGATATACTGCGCCACGCGCTGGACCACGTTGTGCAGAAAGCCGCCATAGAGCGCGCCGCTGCTCGAGGTGAGCGTACTCGGCAGCTCGTGGCCGCTGGCGACCAGGCGCTTAAAGAGCGGGGCGACGGTGTCGAGTGCGCCCTCGATATCACCGGCGATGCGGCTGGCATTCCACTGCTCGAGCTCGGAGATAAAGCCGTCGATCGCCTCGTCCATAACGGCGGTGACGGCGGCGTCCATGTCGGCGAAGTAGTGGTAGAACAGCGAGCGCGTGCAGCCGGCTCGCTTGGTCACGGCCGAGACGGATAGATGGGACACGCCCAGCTCGGAGCTCACGGCGCGCACGGCGGCGAGAATCTCGCGACGGCGCTCGTCGCCCGTCAGGCGCTTTGCCGCGCTATCGGATGCGGGGACGGCATCGACCACAGAGGTATCTACTGTGTTGCTGCCCATGTTTTGCCGCCTTTCATCCTCTTTTGCATGACCGTTCGCCTAACAGTCTTGAATATTGTTGACGGTTCGTCAATACTATTTTTGACACAATGTCAACAATGGCGGGTGAACGGCATGGGGGGCATGCCCGACCTGCAAAAAAGAGGGGCGCCGCGGTCTCGCCGGACTGTGGCAAGAGAAGGGACAACCATGATTCTCAACGGACCGGGAATTAGCTACACCGAGCCCGATATCGGCGCGGAGTTTGTGCCGCCGCTGCCGGAGCATCCGCGCGAGGCCATTGTCAAGCTGTGCGAGCATTGCACCAACCGACTGCTGCATCGCGACGAGCTGCTGGGCTACGAGTACTGGTCGTTTGCCGAGGCCGCGACCGACGAGCAAGCCGAGGTGCTCTGCAAGATGAAGATGCGCCGTCCCTATACGCTGCCCGAGATGGTCAAGCTCACCGGCATGCCCGAGGCCCAGATCGAGAAGATGCTCGACGACATGAGCTACACGGGTCTGCTCGAGTACAACTGGGAAAATCCCGAGCGCGCCAAGCAGTGGGTGCTGCCCATGCTGGTACCGGGTTCCGCCGAGTTCCTCAATATGCGCGTGAGCCAGCTCGAAGAGCACCCGGTCTACGCCAAGTTCTTTGAGCAGGCGTCCAAGGGACCGCTGTCCAAGGCCACGCCGATGGTGCCGCCCGGAGGCGCCGGTATCGGCATGCACGTCATTCCAGTCGAGAAGGCCATCGACGCCGCGAGCACCTCGGTGCCTATTGAGCATATCGAGCATTGGCTCGACAAATACGAGGGTAAGTATGCCGCCAGCACTTGCAGCTGCCGCGCGAGCCGTCGCGTGATGGGCGAGGGCTGCGCCGACGACCCCGCCGACTGGTGCATTGCCGTGGGCGATATGGCCGACTACGTGGTTGAGACCGACCGCGGCCACTATGTGACGCGCGAGGAAGTCTACGACATTTTGCGCCAGGCCGAGGACAACGGCTTTGTGCACCAGATCACCAATATCGACGGCGAGAACAAGATCTTCGCCATCTGCAACTGCAACGTCAACGTGTGCTACGCACTGCGCACCTCGCAGCTGTTCAACACGCCCAACTTGTCGCGCTCGGCCTATGTCGCCAAGGTCGAGAAGGACAAGTGCGTGGCCTGCGGTCGCTGCGTTGAGGTGTGCCCGGCCGGTGCCGCCAAGCTCGGCCAGAAGCTCTGCAGCAAAAAGGCCGGCGGCCGCTTACCCGAGTATCCGCGCCAGGAGCTGCCCGATGCCACCAAGTGGGACCATACCAAGTGGTCGCCCAACTACCGCAACGATAACCGTATCGAGACGCACGAGTCCGGCACCGCGCCCTGCAAGACGGCTTGCCCCGCGCACGTTGCCGTTCAGGGCTATCTGAAGCTTGCCGCGCAGGGACGCTATGACGAGGCACTGGCGCTCATCAAGCGCGAGAACCCGCTGCCCGCTATCTGCGGCCGCGTGTGCAACCGCCGCTGCGAGGACGCCTGTACCCGTGGTCGCGTGGATGCCGCCGTGGCTATCGACGAGGTCAAGAAGTTCATCGCTCAGCGCGATCTGGATGCCGCGACCCGCTATGTCCCACCCGTGGTGACCCCGACGCGTGCCGGCGGCTTCGACCAGAAGATCGCCATCATCGGTGCCGGTCCGGCTGGCCTGTCCTGCGCCTTCTATCTGGCCGAGAAGGGCTACAAACCCGTCGTGTTCGAGAAGAACGAGCGCCCGGGCGGCATGCTCACCTATGGCATTCCCAGCTTTAAGCTGCAGAAGGATGTTATCGAGGCCGAGGTCGAGGTCATTCGCCTGATGGGCGCCGAGTTCCGCTATGGCGTTGAGGTCGGTCGCGACGTGACGCTCGACGAGCTGCGCGAGCAGGGCTTTAAGGCCTTTTATGTTGCCATCGGCTGCCAGGGCGGCCGCCTCGCCGGTATTCCGGGCGAGGATGCCGAGGACGTGACCGTGGCCGTCGACTTCTTGCGCGAGGTCAACAGTGGCAAGATCGATGCGCTGCCCGGCCGCACCATCGTGGTGGGCGGCGGCAACGTGGCTATCGATGTCGCGCGCAACGCCTGCCGTCTGGGTTCCGAGCACGTTGAGATGTTCTGCCTGGAGAGCGAGGCCCAGATGCCCGCTAGCGAGGAAGAGCGTCGCGAGGCCGTTGAGGACGGCGCCCACATCAGCTGCGGCTGGGGCCCCAAGGAGGTTCACCTGGACGAGGCCGGTCGTGTGTGCGGCATCACCTTCAAGCGCTGCACGCGTGTCTTTGACGACGAGGGCCGTTTTGCGCCCGAGTACGACGAGAACGATCTGCGCCGTGTCGATGCCGACCGTGTCGTCATGTCGATTGGCCAGTCCATTGTGTGGGGCGACCTGCTGGCTGGCTCCAAGGTGGAGCTTGGCCGCGGCCAGGGCGCCCTTGCCGATCCCCAGACCTATCAGACCGCCGAGCCCGACATCTTTGTGGGCGGCGACGTCTACACCGGTCCGAGCTTTGCCATCGATGCCATCGCCGCCGGTCACGAGGCCGCCGTGTCCATCCATCGCTTTGTGCAGCCGGGCTCCACGCTCACCATCGGCCGCAATCAGCGCCGCTACACCGCGCTCGACCGCGACGATGTCGTGATTGAGAGCTACGACAACGCGAGCCGCGAGGTGGCACATGTCGATCGCGAGCGCGAGAAGGCTGCGCCCTTTAGCGAGTACGTCGAGACCTTTACCGAGGAGCAGGTACGCGCCGAGACCGCCCGCTGCCTGGGTTGCGGTGCCTCGATCGTTGACCCCAACAAGTGCATCGGCTGCGGTCTGTGCACTACCAAGTGCGCGTTTGACGCCATCCATCTGGATCGCGATCGCCCCGAGTGCTCAACGATGGTCAAATACGAGCAAAAGCTCCCAAGCCTGGGCAAGTATGCGCTCAAGCGTGCCATCAAAATTAAGTTCGGTCGTAAATAGGTAACCATGGCGGGTAAGGGGACGGCGCAGACTAGATTTCGCCGTCCCCTTGCTTTGAGTGTGCATCGAATCAACCTCTGCAGAAAGGGTTTCGACTTGCATGAATTAGGGATTGTGTATCACATCATTCGCGATGTTGAGAACGTGGCGCGCGCCAATGGCGTGCTTCGCGTTTCGAGTGTCACGCTGCTGCTGGGCGAGGTCTCGGGCGTCGTTCCCGACTTGCTGCTCGACGCTTGGCGCTGGGCGGCAGATAAAAAGCCCATCACCGAGGGCGCGGAGCTTATTGTGGAGCCCGTCGAGGCCGTGACGCATTGCGAGACGTGCGGCCACGACTACGCGACGGTCGAGCACGGCAAGACCTGCCCCCATTGCGGCAGCGGCGAAACATACCTGCTGCAGGGCCAGGAGGTCATGATCAAGCAGATCGAGACCCCCGACGAGGACCCGGCAGACGCTGTCCCCGACGCCCCCGACGCCCCCGACGTCCCCGATGCCGTCGACGCCGCCAACCCCCTCCACATCGCCTAGGATCCCCTATAAGTTGCGGTGAAATAGTTCCTAAATCCAGCCTTCTGGCTCTTAAACAAGAACTATTCCACCGCAACTTTTTTGAGTGGTTTCGTAGACCATAAGTCACGAAAATAGTCAAGCCATGTCCGTTTAAACAAAATAGTGGCAGTACGAGCGCATTCGCACTTGTTTAAAACCGATATTAATGAACAGCATGCTTGTGTCTGTAAAATACATGGCTCGATGAGCGACGCTTTGGCGGGTAATGAGTCGAAATACAGCAACGTAATCAATTTGTAACAAACTTGGACGTTTAAACAAATAATGCAACCTTTTACGAATTTAGCTATAATTCCACAAACCAAACAGCTATACTCCTTTCATGTCGTGTAGGAAATACGTAGACAAAAAGGAGGTTATGTGATGGTAAGTATTGTTCTTGCTAGCCACGG
>ERZ809074.3297-NODE-3297-length-15459-cov-4.691314_pt1 | contig 15459 bp, 12 predicted proteins | sample MGYA00520795_ERZ809074 | MGnify/ENA primary metagenome ERZ809074 (study PRJEB31570, sample SAMEA3212989) | Homo sapiens | biome: human-gut; feature: human gut; material: fecal | place: Sweden | collected 2011 ...
CCCGGTGGCGGCGTGGATGATGGCAAAGCGCGGCGTGGAGCTGACGGCCATTCACTTTGCGAGCCCGCCGTACACGAGCGAGCGCGCACATGAAAAGGTGGTGGCGCTGCTGAAGAAGGTCGGCGAATACGCGGGCAGAATGGACATGATCACCGTGCCGTTCACCGAAATTCAGGAGCAAATTCGAGACAACTGCCCGGAGGAGCTTGCGACCGTGATTATGCGCCGCTTTATGATGCGTGCCGCCGAGCGCATTGCACGCGAGCGCGAATGCAGCGCACTTATCACGGGTGAGAGCCTTGGGCAGGTGGCAAGCCAGACGATACAGGCCATCGCCTGCACGGACGCCGCGGCGCATATGCCGGTTTTCCGTCCGCTTATCGGCAGCGACAAGTCGGAAATCGTGACGCTTGCGCACCGCATTGACACGTATGATATTTCTATTGAGCCGTATGAGGACTGCTGCACGGTGTTTACGCCGAAGCACCCGCGCACCCGCCCCACTTTAAATGTGGTGGAGGCTGCGGAACAGAAGCTTGATGTGGAACAGCTTTTGAAAAATTGCCTTGAAAAGACGGAGATCCGTCATCTGTAAGAAAGGGGAATTTTACCATGCAGGCAGAAGTATTATCGGTAGGTACAGAGCTTTTGCTCGGCCAGACCGTGAACACGGACACAACAATCGTTGCAAAGGCGCTTTCCGCGCTCGGCATTGATCTGCTCTACGCCGCCGTAGTCGGCGACAACGTGGGCAGACTGGAAAAGGCTGTTTACGACGCGCTCGACAGAAGTGATATTCTCATCACGACGGGCGGCCTTGGGCCGACGGGCGACGACCTGACGAAAGAGACCGTGGCGGCGGCTGCGGGCAAGAAGCTCGTTTTGCACGAGCAGAGCTACCAGCATTTGCTCGATTACTTTGCAAACGGCGGCATGACCGAAAACCAGATGAAGCAGGCGATGCTGCCGGAGGGCTGCACCGCGCTGAAAAACGACAACGGCACTGCGCCCGGCTGCGCGTTCCGGACGGACAAGGGCAAGATCGTCATCATGCTGCCCGGCCCGCCTTCGGAATTGACCCCGATGCTGCACAACTATGCCGTGCCGTACCTTGAGGAATTCCAGAGCGCGGTCATCGCTTCGCACAGCGTGCATGTGTACGGCAGAGGCGAAGCGCCGGTGGCACAGATGATCGAAGACTTGATGGAGCAGAGCAACCCGACCGTGGCGCCGTATGCCAAGGAAGGCGAGATGTTCGTGCGCGTGACAGCGAAGGCCGCAACGAAAGAAGAAGCGGACGCGATGTGCGTGCCGGTGGTGGAAGAATTGAAGAAGCGCATCGGCAACTTCGTGTACGGTGTGGACGTGGAGACGCTGGAGGAGCTTGTGGTCAGTGCGCTTAAAAAGGCGGGCAAGAAGCTTGCGACGGCGGAATCCTGCACGGGCGGTATGCTTGCAAAGCGCATTACGGATATTCCGGGTTCCTCCGCCGTGTTTGAGACGGGCTGTGTGACGTATGCAAACTGCGTGAAGGAGCGCTTGCTCGGCGTACCGCACGAGACGCTTGTGACATACGGCGCAGTGAGCGAACAGACGGCGCGCGCGATGGCGGAAGGCATTGTGCGTGAGAGCGGTGCAGACATCGGCGTGGGTATCACGGGCATTGCGGGCCCGGACGGCGGCACAGAAGAAAAGCCGGTGGGCCTTGTGTACATTGCGTTGAGTGACGGCAAGAACACGTGGGTGGCAAAGCGCCAGCCGATGGGCAGACTGAAATCCCGCGAATGGCACCGCCACTGCGCGGCCTCCAAAGCACTCGATATGGTGCGCCGCTACCTTGCCGGTTTGCCGGTGGACGAGGCGTAACGCGTGCGGCGCAAATACCGCGAGCCGGAGCATATGCGGCGCGTGGCGGTCTATGAAGACGAAGAAAGTATGCAGCCGAGAAAGCGGAGAATTCTGTTCCCGGTGCTCATCACGCTGTTTTCGGTGATTTTTGTCGTTTCGGCGGCGGTGCTTGTAATTGAGCTCATTGTGAACCCGTATGTGACGGATAAAAACGTAGGTGAGATTCAGAAAATCTACTCCGAAGCGGGCGACACGGAAAGCGTGGCCCCGGTTTCTTCCGAAGACGACACGGCGGACAGAGAACGCATGGCAGAGCTGGAGCGCCGTCGCGAGGCTGTTTTGAAGCTGCAGAGTGTGAACAGCGACATTACGGGCTGGGTGCAGCTGGACGGCACGGACATCAATTTTCCGGTGCTGACGCCGCCTGCAGACGACCCGCAGTATTACCTTTACCGCAACTACAAAAAGGAAAGCACGAAGTACGGCAGCATCTTTTTGGACGGTATGTGCACGGTGGACTCCGATAATCAGGTTTTGCACGGGCACAGCATGCAGGACGGCAGAATGTTCTGGCAGGTGATCGGTTTTGGCAGTGCCAAGACCGTGAAAAGCTGTCCGGTATTCCGCTATGACACCGAAAAGGAAGCGGCGGAATGGAAGATTGTTTCGGTATTCAAGACGAATACATACGATAACCAAGGGGAGCTGTTCAACTATCTGCGCGGCGATTTTGACTCTGCGGAAGACAAGATGCAGTTTTACTACGATGTGATGAAACGCAGCATGGTGAACACCGGCGTTGACCTGAACGAAAACGACAAAACGGTGATGCTTTCAACATGCTCGTATGAATATGAGGGTTTCCGCACGGTGATCGTGGCGCGCAAGGTGCGTGACGGCGAAGATGCGACCGTGGACACCTCAAAAATCACGGAGAACGAAAACGCGTTGTACCCGGACATTTGGTATCCCTCCGGCAAAGCGCCGGACTACTGGCCCGACTACTTTGAGGACGCTGTGCAAAATGGCATGGTGGATTGGTACACGGGCAATCTGTACAAAGATTAAAAACTGAAACAGAAAACGAAAAACGCCCTCCCGCTTACGGAAAAACCGCAGCGGGAGGGCGTTTTGGTATGTTATCTTTTATTCTTTGTACTTCAAAGCGCGGATGGCGTTGAGAACCGCGATAATCATGACACCGACATCCGCAAAGATGGCTGCCCACATGTTCGCAAGACCGAACGCGGTGAGCGCGAGACAGCCGAACTTGATGATGAGCGAGAACACGATGCCGATGCACTTACGGGAAATTTTGATGGCCTTTGCAATCTGCATCGGGTCATCGTCCATGAGGACAACGTCTGCGGCTTCGATGGCGGCATCGCTGCCCATGGCGCCCATGGCGATGCCGATATCGGCACGGGTGAGCACCGGCGCATCGTTGATGCCGTCGCCGACGAACGCGAGGTTTGCTTTCTTCGGCTTATTCTGAATGAGCTTTTCGACTTCGTTGACCTTATCGCCCGGGAGCAGCTCGCTGCGAACTTCATCGATACCAAGCTCTTTGGCGACCTGATCAGCCACACGCTTGGCATCGCCTGTGAGCATGACGGTTTTTTCAACACCGGCGTGCTTCAGCTTCTGAATGGCTTCCTTGGAATGGGGCTTGATGACATCGGAGATAACGATGTGACCGGCATATTCGCCGTCGATTGACATGTGAATGATGGTGCCGACGCTGTGGCAGTCGTTATATGGAATATTGTGCAGTGCCATGAGCTTTGCGTTGCCGGCGAGGACCTCGTGCCCGTCGACCTTGGCGGTGATGCCCTTGCCGCTGACTTCTTCAATGTCCGTTACGCGGCTGCGGTCGATCTCTTTGCCGTAGGCTTTCTGCAAACTTTTGCTGATGGGGTGGGAGGAGGCGCACTCGGCGAGCGCGGCGTACTCGAGCAGCTTTGCTTCGTCCATCGTGTTGTGGTGGACGGCAGTGACCTCAAACACGCCCTGCGTGAGCGTGCCGGTTTTATCGAACACGACGATTTTTGCATCGGAGAGGGATTCAAGATAGTTGGAGCCCTTGATGAGCACGCCCTCATGGCTTGCGCCGCCGATGCCCGCAAAGAAGCTGAGCGGGATGGAAATGACAAGTGCGCACGGGCAGCTGACGACAAGGAAGGTCAGTGCGCGGTAGATCCAATCGACCCAAGCGGCATCCATGCCGAACGCCATGCGCAGGAGCGGCACGGCGATGCCGAGCAGTACAGCGGAAATGCAGACCGCAGGGGTGTAAATTTTAGCGAAGCGGGAGATGAACGCTTCCGAACGGGACTTGCGGGAACTGGCGTTTTCAACGAGGTCGAGGATTTTGGAAACGGTGGACTCACCGAATTCCTTTGTGGTGCGGATTTTCAGAACACCGTTTAAATTGATGCAGCCGCTGATGATCTCATCGCCCTCTTTGACATCGCGCGGGAGGCTTTCGCCGGTGAGCGCGCTGGTATTAAGGCTTGCGTTGCCGCTTTCGACCACGCCGTCGAGCGGGACTTTTTCGCCCGGCTGCACGACGATGATGCTGCCGACCGCGACTTCGTCGGGATCGACCTGTTCTAACTTGCCGTCTTTTTCAATGTTGGCGTAGTCCGGGCGGATGTCCATCAGCGCGGAGATGTTTTTGCGGCTTTTGCCGACGGCGTAGCTTTGGAACAGCTCGCCGATCTGGTAGAACAGCATCACGGCGATGCCCTCAAGATAATCGCCGCTCTTTGTCCAAATGGCGAGGAAGAACGCACCGAGGGTGGCGAGCGCCATCAAAAAGTTTTCGTCGAACGCGCGGCCGTTTAGGATGCCCTTGCCGGCTTTTCTCAAAATATCGTAGCCGATGACGAGATAGGCGGCGAGGTACGCGATAAGGCGCGGAATGCCCGTGATGGGTAAGAACTGTAACACGACCAGCATCACGGCGGTGATGATGATGCGATACAGCGTAATCTTTTGTTTCTTTTTCATGAGGATACCTCTTGTGGTTTTATATAGCAGTTAGATGACACATTACCATGTGAAAAAGACCGACTGTACCGAGAAAGCGGAGCCGGTCATTTTTTCTGACTATACGGGTAGACCGAAGTAGATTAAAGCTCGATTTCGCAGTCCGGCTCAACCTTCTTGCAGGCCTTGAGGACATTCTTCATGACAGCTTTAGCGTCCTGACCGTCTTCAAACTCAACGATCATCTTCTGGGTCATGAAGTTTACGGTCGCATTTGCAACGCCTGCGGTTTTCTTGGTTGCCTCTTCCATCAGGTTGGCACAATTTGCGCAGTCAACTTCGATGCTGTACGTTTTTTTCATGGGGAAAACCTCCGTAAAAAATCATTTTGTTTTGAAATGTGGTGCTAACGATTAAATACTTGCTTAATCGTTACAGTTGTAGTATACTGGGGCCGGAATAAAAAATCAAGGGGTTTTCGGGTGCTGCTTCCAAACGGGCGAACGGGATTTCCGAAACGGATAAACGGAGGGCTTTTTATGGCGGATTTTGCATTGCCGCACAACCACGGCAGGCACAAGCACGACGAAGCGCTGCATAGAGAATTGATGAATACGGAGCGTTTTTCGGCCGTGGCGGATGTATTCAAGCAGCTGAGCGACCCGGTGCGCGTGCGCATTTTCTGGCTTTTGAGTCACCGGGAAGAATGTGTTATCAACATTGCAGCGATGATGGATATGTCGAGTCCGGCAGTTTCGCACCATTTGAAGTCGCTTTTAGACAGTGGGCTTATCATGAGCCGCCGCGATGGCAAGGAAGTCTACTATAAGGCGTCGGACACCGAGCAGATCGGGCTTTTGCACGAGATTGTGGAGCAGGTGATGGAGATCACGTGCCCGGAAAAGGAAGTGGACTTTCAGGCTTCGCAAGAGGAGATCATTCGGAACGTGCACAATTATCTGATTGAACACATCAGCGAGCGCATCACGATAGAAACGCTGTCAAGAGAGTTCCTTATGAACACCACGACGCTGAAAACGGTGTTCAAAAAAGTGTACGGCACGACGATTGCGGCGCACATGAAGCAGCACCGCATGGAGCTTGCGGCGGGGCTGCTGCTGAAAACGCAGAACGACATTGCGTCCGTGGCGCAGGCCGTGGGGTATGAGAGCCAGAGCCGATTTACGGCGGCGTTTAAGGAGGCCTACGGCGAGCTGCCAACGGAATACAGACGGCGGCACGTGTGCGGGGCAAAGAAGCAGACGTGTGACGCTTGTGCAAAGTGTCCAATCTGCGAGCCGGAAAATTTTGCGAAAACTGCCTTTGAAAAAGTATTTTCAAAAGAGTAAAATAATAGAAAACGTGTGGCGTATGTGCGTAAATCCGGTTTGCGTATATGCGCCGCATTTATTTTGATAAGGAATGGTGAAATTATGAAACGAATTCAGTCTGCGTGTATCTGTCAAACGTTGCATTTCCAGCTTAAAGAGGGTGTGGTAAAGGATTACGCCATGCGCGCAGTACAGGAGGAAGTTGCGAATTACAAGAGCGGGCTGGAACGCAGCCACACAAAGTATAAAATCGTAGAGGAGCATAAGGAAACGGACGGCTCAATTGTGATCAAAATTATTAAGCAGTACAATTCCGCTCCGGTGGGTGACTATTTGAACTGACGGCATACAAGTTTATAGGTTTCAAAATCGAGCAGCGAGATGCGTAAGTCCGGATTTTCGGGCGGCGTATTTCGCTGCTTTGTGATTTAGATTTATATCAGGGAGTAAAGGTATGGAAGAAAACACCAACGTATTTTTGGGCACGGAGCGTGTGGGCAAGTTGATGCGCGGTTATGCAGTGCCGTGTATCATTTCGCTTCTGGTCGGCGCGCTGTATAACATTGTTGACCAGATCTTCATTGCAAACGCGGACTACCTCGGTTCTTACGGCAACGCGGCGAACACCGTTGTGTTTCCGCTGACCGTGGCGGCGCTCGCAATCGCGGTAATGGTCGGCGACGGCTGCTGCGCGTATGTGAGTATCAGCCTCGGTAAAAAGGACGTGAAAACGGCGAAGAAGAGCGTAGGCAACGCCGTGGTGCTGGTTTTGCTTGCAAGCGCGGCTTTGACGGCTGTGTATTTGCTTTTGGCGGAACCGATTTTAACGATGTTTGGCGGGCGTGTGAACGTGGAGACGTTTCGTTATGCGAAGGAGTACTTCTTCTATATTGCGCTCGGCGTGCCGTTTTATATGTTCGGACAGGCGCTGAACCCAATTATCCGCGCGGACGGCAGCCCGAAATTTGCGATGGCATCGACGCTGGCAGGCGCGATATTGAACACGATCTTAGACCCGGTGTTCATTTTCGTGTGCCGCTGGGGTATGATGGGCGCGGCGGTTGCGACGGTGCTGGGGCAGATTGTGACGGCGGTGCTTGCAATCTGGTGTTTGTGCAATATGCGTGTGATTCGCCCGGGAAAGGGAGATTTTAAGCTGAGCGGCGGGCTTTGCAGGCGCATTTTGTCGCTTGGTATGACAAGCTTCCTCTCACAGATCAGCCTTGTGGCGGCAATGGCGGCCATCAACAACATGCTGCGCAAATACGGCGCACTGGACCCGATTTTCGGGCAGGCGCAGTACGCACAGATCCCGATGGCAGTGGTCGGCATTGTGATGAAGTTCTTTCAGATTGTGATCTCGATCGTTGTCGGTATGGCGGCGGGGTGCATACCGATCGTGGGCTTCAACATGGGTGCGGAGAAATTTAGGCGCGTAAATAAGCTGTTTACGATGCTGCTGATCTCGGAAGCAGCGGTGGGCGCCGTGGCGTTGATTTTGGTGGAGTTTTTCCCGCAACAGCTCATTTCGCTGTTTGGCGCGGCAAATGAAAGCGCATTTTACACGGAGTTTGCGGTGAAGGCATTCCGTATTTACCTGTGTATGATGATTCCGGCGTGCGTGAACAAGGCGTGCTTTATTTTCTTGCAGGCACTTGGCAAGGCGCTGAGCTCGTCGGTGCTTTCCATGTTGCGCGAGGTGGTGTTCGGCGTGGGCTTTGCCATCCTGCTGCCGATTTGGTTCGGCTTGGACGGCGTTTTATACTCGATGCCGGTTTCAGACATTTTGACGTTTGTGGTTTCGGTGGTGCTAATTCTTGAGACATATCGGGAGCTAAACAGCAAAGCGCAATAAAAGAAGAAATCCTCTCCAGACGCAGCCTGGAGAGGATAAATTATATTTAGGCAAAAAGTTTTCTGAAGAAAACTTGACGAAAGACTTTTAATCGCCATTGCCGTTAGCTTAGAGGATAAGGTTTTCCAGCTCCTCTGCGTTATGGACGAGGGTATCGGCGCCGTTTTCTTCGAGCTCTTTTTCGCCCCTGAAACCCCAGGTGACGCCGGCGGTGAAGAGGCCGGCGTTCTGCCCGGTCTGCATATCAACGCCGCTGTCGCCGACGTACAGGCATTCGGCGGGGGTGACGCCTAATTCTTCGCACAATAAAAGTGCGGCACTGGGGTTCGGTTTTTTCGGTACGCCTTCCCTTTGTCCATGGACGACATCAAAAAGCCCGGTGAACAGCTTTTCGGCGATATAGCACGTCATGTTATCGGGTTTGTTGGAGAGCACGGCGGCTTTGACGTTGTTTTCACGCATTTTTTGGAGCAGCTCTACGATGCCGGGGTAGGGGATGACGTCTTTTGTGGGATCACTTTCATATAAAGCGTCATACGTTTTGCGCAGGGCTTTTACATCTTCTTCGGTGTATGTGCCCTTAGCGGCAGTGAGCATGCGGCGCATGAGAATATCTGCGCCGTTACCGACGAATGTGCGGTAGCGGTCTACGGGGAACGTTTTTAAGCGGTGCGCTTCAAGCGCGGCGTTGCCGAATCCGGCGATGGAAGTGAGCGTATTGGCCACGGTTCCGTCCATATCAAAAATAACGGCTTTTACTTTTGCCATGAATATCCCTTCTTCATATTATAGATAATCGAAAAGCGAACGACACTTTTCGCACCGCCAGTATACCGCTTTTTTGACGAAAATGCAACCGGGGTGGGCTTTTTGGGGTGTGAAAAAATCATCTGACCTTAAAAATTATATTAAATCTGGCCATTGCGATAATACCAGCGCGGTGCTATACTGGGTGCAATCTTCAAGGCACGGCGCACGAACGGTGCAGTCGCGCCCCAAAGCAAAGGGGTAATCAAAATGAAAAACAAGAATTCCATCTACAAGATTGTCACCGTGGGCCTTTTGGGCGCGCTGGTGTTCGTTTCCAACTACCTGAGCTTCCCGATTCCGGTGCCGGTGGGCGATATTTCCCGTATCCACCTCGGCAACGCGTTTTGCCTGCTTGCGGGCTTTGTGATGGGCCCGATCGGAGGCGGTCTGGCTTCCGGTATCGGCGCGATGCTCTACGACCTGACGAACCCGGCGTACATCGCTTCGGCTCCGTTTACGTTTGTATTTAAGTTCCTGCTGGCTGCGGTTTGCGGCCTCATCGCGCACAAGGGTAAAATCACCGGCAACATGCTGGAGGAAGACTTTACCATTACCGTACCGCGCAGCATTGTGGCGGGCATCTGCGGCAGCCTGACATACATTGTGCTGTATCTCGCAAAGTCCTACATTACAACGGTGCTTGCGGGCAGTGCGCCGGAGGCTGCGGCGATTGCGCTTGCGACGAAAGCGGCTTCGAGCACGGTGAACGCGATTCTCGCCATCATCATTTCCGTGCCGCTCTCCGCTTTGATTCGCAAGGCGCTGAAAAGTGCGCATCTGACGACAAAATAAAATCAGCGTATAAGGAAAGCCGCCGGAACACGCACCGGTGGCTTTCGTTGTTTTTGTGTGACAGAGATTTCTTGCTTTTTTCATGAAACTGTTCACTGCACTTCACATGAACTTCACAGAACTCCGAAATAATATAGATAATCCGAACGGAAAGAAAAAAAGGTTGAAAAACCGTTTGGAATATGGTATTATGTGAAAGGAGTAAGGAACCATGAGTGACAATCATGAGAAATTCCAAAATGGTTTTGACCCGAACAATGGGTCTGAACTGGTGAACACCAATACTTCCGCTAATAACGCTGTAAACAGCACAAACGCCTACGGCACCTATCATAACGCACAGTATCCGACGAACAACACCCCCGCATATACGTGGAACGCACAGAGCGCTCCGCAGCAGAATGCGCCGGTGCAGCCAAACGGACAGCCTGTGTATTACGGTGTGCCGGTGCATCAGCCGCAAAAACAGCCGAAGCCCAAAAAGCACGGCTCGAAATTCGGCTTGAAGCTTTTAGCCGTTGTGCTTTGCTGTGCGATCACCTCGGCGGCGTCGCTTGGTGTATTCGTCGTGATGATTCAAAACGGCGTCATCAATGTGCAGTCTTCCGAAGCGAGCAGCAATGCTGCGTTCACAATCTCGCGCGTGGTGAACGGCGACACGAGCTCGGATACGAGCGCGAGCAGCGACGGCACGGTTTCTGCGATGAGCGACCAGGACATTGCCGCAAAGCTTACACCGTCTGTCGTGTGCATCCAGAATTATCAGGTGACACAGAACTACGGCTTTATGCAGACCGATACGTCGGACAGCAGCGTTTCCCCGGCGGGCGAAGGCTCCGGCATCATCATGAGTGAAGATGGCTACATCATCACGAATGCGCATGTTGTGGAGGGTGCGACTTCCCTGAAGGTTATAACCTCCGACGGTGAGACGTATGAAGCGCAGCTGATCGGCAGCGATACCGTGACGGACCTTGCGGTCGTAAAGATCGATGCGACGGGCTTGACGGCTGCGGAATTTGGTTCTTCCGAAGATTTGCGTGTTGCGGATAAGGTCATGGCCATCGGTAACCCGGGCGGCCACGAGCTGAGCTCCAGCGTAACGATCGGTTACGTTTCCGCTTTGAACCGCGCGATTGCCAATAACACGACCGGCTACACGATGGAATATATCCAGACCGATGCGGCGATTAACCCCGGTAACTCCGGCGGCGCACTCATCAACGAGTATGGTCAGGTCGTTGGCATCAACTCCGCGAAAATTTCCGCTACGGGCTATGAGGGCCTTGGATTTGCGATTCCGATCGATACGGCACAGCCGATTATCTCCGACCTCATCCAGTACGGTTATGTGAAGGACAGAGCTGTTCTCGGTATTTCCGGTCAGTTCATCGACAGCATGACGGGCCGCTTCTACGGTTTGCCGCAGGGCGAGTATGTGGCACAGCTCAATTCGAGCGAGGCACAGGCTTCCGGCTTGCAGGTGGGCGATGTGATTACCGCTATTGACGGCCAGCAGTTGGACAGTGAATCCACATTGCGTTCCGCAATCCTCAGCAAGAAGCCGGGCGATACGGTAACACTTCAGGTGTACCGCTCTTCGACGCAGCAGTCCGCAACCGTGGAACTGAAGCTTTCCGAATACAGCGCGGGTTGATTTAATTTAGAGTACGAGTCTTTTTCATAAATCTCCTTTTTCAAGCAACGAACCCCGAGGTAACCCCTCGGGGTTCGTTGCATTTTGTCGGCTTTTGATTTTGCAGCCGTGGGTGTTCCCGGCTGTGATTGATGAGGGTGCGCAGTATCTCACTCTTTTTCTCGGTCAGAGGGAGCTTGAATTTTATACGAAGGCATAAAGCAACGCCGCACTCTCAATGAAAAATCGAGGGTGCGGCGTTGCTTTATTTCTAAGAATTCGCTGTGGCGAGTTCTTCAAGGAACCCCTTAATAGGGTTCCTTGCGGCAGAACAGTCCACCGGACTATTCTGCTTATCTTCCTGATTTTTGGTAGGTAAAAAGGTCTCGCCGTTTGCGAACGACGACCAAAGGCGTTGCCTTTGGAAACCACCACCTTTGAAAAGGTGGACGAAACTTTATTCGTTGCTTCGCTGTGGTTTACGGAAGATCAGTTCCCTGTAATGGCATTGAGTGCGGCGGAGACGACTTCACCGGCGGTATAGAGCCCGGAGGTGCCCTCCTGCACGCACACGGCGAACGCATACGGGGTGCTTTCGTCCTCCGAGAAACCGACGATCCAGCAGTTCGGGTTTTTATCGTCGAGCTCGGCGGTGCCGGTTTTGGCACACAGCGAATAACCGTCGAAAAGATACTCGCCGTAGTAATTGACGACGTTGTTGCGCATCATGCTGTGGAGAGAAGCGGCAGTGGAGCTATCCGTTAAGGTGTAGCTCGTGCGGCTTTTGCCGCCCGTGAGGTATGGTTCCGGTGTAGAGCCGCCGTTTGCGATAGCGCCCATCAAAAGCGCCATGTGGTACGGGTTTGCCATGACATCCGCCTGACCGACGGAGCTCCACGCGAGGTCTATGGCGCTGGTGGAGCTGCTTAAATTGGTACTGCTTTTGTCGGTGGTGACGGAATCAAACGAGAAGTTTTTACCGAAGCCCATTTCTTCGGCTTTCTTTTTGAGGTTTTCCGCGCCGATGTCCTCCGCAAGCTGCGCAAAGTAGAGGTTGCAGGAATAGCCGAGCGCCTGCTCGAGGTTCAGCTCGCCGTGGTAATTGAGACACGTCACCTTGCCGGAGCCGATGTCCATTTCTTCTTCGCAGGTATAGGTGCGGGTGTCCCAATCGGGCAGGTACTCCATGGCGGCAGCCGCTGTGACGAGCTTAAAGATGGAGCCCGGCGTGTAGGTGGAGGAAAGCGTGTGGTCGAGGAAAACACCGTTGTATTCTTCGTTGTCGTTGAGGTCCTCCGGGACGTTCATGGGGTCGTATGTGGGAGCGCTGACCTTGACGAGTACCTCGCCGGTCTTATAGTTATAGACAAACGCGGAGCCGTTGCGGCCGTTGAAGGCGTTGTACGCGGCGGCGCTGGCGTTGGCATCTACCGTTAAAACGAGGTTGTTGCCGAGGTCCGAAAGCACGGTGCGCGCAAGGCCCGTGATGGGGTTATAGCCCACGAGCTGCGAGCGGTGCACGGCCTGCACGGCGGTGCCGATGTAGCCGCTGGAATCGCCCACAGTGTGGAGCAGTGCGCGGCGAATGTCTTCACTTTCGGCATAAACGCGGGAGCCGTCCTCCGTTTTGGCGAGCACCATGCCGCTGCGGTCTGTGATGGTACCGGCGGAAACGGCGGTGTCATCGCCGTAAATGTGACCGTTATACGGCTGCGTGGCCCATGTGGAGCCGTTTAATGCGAGGTTGATGAGGAACCAGACGAAGCCGCCGCAGAAGGCGAACAGCAAAATGTAAAGGACAAAAGAGCGAAAGCCGGTCGTTTTCATCGGCGGTCACCATCCTTTCTGCGTGTGCGGGACTGACCCGGCGAGAGGTTTTCTTCGGAAATATGGACGCGATATGCGCCGCGGGAACGCGGGGCCGTGTTTTCGGCGCGGGTATTCACGCGGGGCCGCGGCGTGGGCGGGTCGTTCGGGGAGTAGCGCGGCGGGGTGAAGGAAATCGTGTCTTCGTCGGCTTCGCCTTTCGGGTGTCTTCCCGCACGGCGGGCAGCGTAAGTGCGTTCATCGGACGCTTTGAGAAATGCCAGAAGCCCCCAGACAGAGATCATACTGGAGCCGCCTGCGCTGATGAACGGCAGCGTGACGCCGGTGAGCGGCAGAACATCCGTGGGGCCGAAGACATTGAGCGCGGCCTGAAAGAGCAGCATGCCCGAGACGGCGCACGCCGCGATGGCGTAGAACGTGGAGCGACTGCGTGTGACATCGCTGCGGGCGTAGAGGATAAAGAGGACGAGCGCGAACAGCACTGCCATGCCCATTAAAAGGCCCTGCTCCTCGCACAGCATACCGAACACGAGGTCGCTGTCGCCGGCGGCGACATATTTTAAGATGCCGTTGCCTAGACCGAGGCCGAAGAGGCTGCCGCTTGCGATATCCGTCATGGTGCGCACCTGCTGGTAGCCGAGGCTGTCCTGTGTGTGTTCCCACACGTGCATCCAGCCCGAAAAGCGCTGGGCAACGTAGGGTTTAAACTGCAAAATGAGGAACACGCCGAAGCACGCTGCCGCGAGGATGAGGAAAATGGTGCGGAAGCTGCCGGAGCGCATGAACGCGATGATGAGGAAGCAGGCGAAGAAGATGAGCGCCGTGCCGAAATCGCGCATGAGGAACAGGAATGCGAGGCAAATGGCGGCGAACACGATGAACTCCGTAATGTTCTTTTTCGTCTGCAAATGGTCGAGCGTAGACGCGCCGACGAACACGAATGCGATTTTGATGAACTCCGAGGGCTGGAAGCTGAACGGCCCGATGAAGATCCAGTTGCGGGAGCCGTTGACGTCTTTGCCGAGCACAAGGTTTGCAACAAACAGCAAAATGGCGCCGATGGCGATGTAGAGCCGCAGCTTCATGACGCGCTCGAGGTCGCTCATGAACCAAACAAGGAAGCAGAAAAGCAAAATGCCGATGCCGAACGCGGCAATCTGCATTTTAACGGTGTCGAGCCCCTCGCCGCTGAGGAGCAGGATGCCGATGCTGCTGAGGAGCAGCCCAACGGTTTCAATCTCAAAGCTGACGCGCTTTAAGATGCGGCGGGAGAAAAAGTACAGCACCCAGCTTGCCGTGAACAGAATCACGAACGGTGCGGCGGGGTAGAGGCGGAATTCGCCTGTGCCGATCATCAGTTGCAAGGTGAGCGACATCTGAACGAGCGTGACGACGAGCATCAGCTTAAAGGGGGACGCCGCCTCTTTGGAAAAGCCGGTGAACATGCTGCGCTTTTTCTGCGGCACGTCGGACGCGTTACGCAGCGTGAGCGTGGTGGAGCCCATGCGGATTTTGTCGCCGATCTGCACGAGCGTGGGCTCTGTGATCTGTTTATTGCGCACGCGTGTGCCGGCGTGGGAGCCGGTATCGCACACGAACCAGCCCTCTTCGCGGCGCATTAAAACGGCATGGTCGCGCGAAACGGAATTATCGGGTATTTGAATATCGCAGCTGCGGCTGCGCCCAATGGAATTCTCCCAGTACAAAACGGGGAAATGCGCGCCGGTGGCGGCATCCTCCAGCATGACGACCGGGTCTTTGCGGCGCTGTCCCTTTTTAAACGAGGTATAGCAGCGCCAGATAACGTACAAAACCATCAGGACGGTGACGGCACGCACGAGCACAAGGGCGGTGGAAAGCAGCCCGGAGCCGAGTATGCGCGTGATGAGTTGCTTTAAAAGCTCCATAAAGACCTCTTTTCTTTACGGCGAAGATCAGTCGTGAATTTCGGCGACCTCACCGGCCTTTTTATAGATGTGGTTCGCGGGCACGAAGCCGCGCACCATGGAAAGCGGATAGACGCGTGCGTTTTTGCCGACGACCGTGCCGGGATTCAAAACGCTGCCGCAGCCGATTTCGGCGTGGTCGCCCAGCATGGCGCCGAATTTGCGCATGCCGGTCTCTACGCGTTCGCCGTCCTTTAAGACGGTGACGTTCGAGTGATCCTGCTTTAAGTTCGACGTGACGGCGCCCGCGCCGGTGTGGGCCTTATGGCCCATGACGGAATCGCCGATGTAGTTATAGTGCGGGGCCTGCGCGCCGTCGAACAGGATGGCGTTTTTCACCTCGGTGGAATTGCCGACGACGCAGCCTGCGCCGATGAGCGCGTTGCCGCGGATAAATGCGCCGGGGCGCACCTCGGTCTCCGG
>ERZ809074.3329-NODE-3329-length-15332-cov-9.064803_pt1 | contig 15332 bp, 19 predicted proteins | sample MGYA00520795_ERZ809074 | MGnify/ENA primary metagenome ERZ809074 (study PRJEB31570, sample SAMEA3212989) | Homo sapiens | biome: human-gut; feature: human gut; material: fecal | place: Sweden | collected 2011 ...
TTTTGCTCTCGGGGTTGATAGTCTTGCCCTTCTATTTTTTATCAGGATTGCAAGCCAATTCAAAATGGTAAACTCTTCGCTTGATAAGTTTAATACTTTCAGGTTTGATAAATCCATTTCATAACGGTTTGCGTATCCATCGGTGTTTTCTTCACACCCCCATTCTTTTGCAAGTTCAATATGCTCGGTGCAATAAAAACCTCTGCCATAATCGTTGTTAGGTTTCCCTTTCCCATATACAGGCTGCTCCACAATCGTTGTTGAACCGTGATATAAAATTATTTTATCCATTTTACCGCCTCCTTATACTTCTTTGGAAGTATCTTTATTATACTACCGTAGAAGTAGTTTGTCAAGAGGTTTTAGGTGAATTTGATTAATTTTTATGTTTCAAATGTAGAAATACGCAAGTCTTGCGTGTTTTTCAAAAATAAAATACGCAAACCTAAATAAAAAGAATGCCGCGCCTGTCGTATATGGACTCTGAATTATCGTTTCCACAGCGGATTGCTCTGTCTAGCGCCATTATCATTGCGACAGCGCCGTCTATCTTTTCCGTGGATTTTTCCTTGTCGGGCTTTATATTGCCCGCTGGGTCGGTTCTTATGAAGATGTTGTCCATCATCCAACGAAGAACAGGTTGCCCGTTGTGGGCGATTTTACGCTCCAACACGAGTTTCATCAGTTCCTTTGTCGGCGGGGACATATCTTTGAAACCCTGCCCGAACGGAACGACTGTAAACCCCATTCCTTCGAGGTTCTGCACCATTTGCACCGCGCCCCATCTATCGAACGCTATCTCGCGAATATTGTATTTTTCGCCGAGCCGTTCGATAAATTTCTCGATATAACCGTAATGCACCACGTTGCCTTCAGTAGTTTCAAGCGCGCCTTTATTCACCCATAAATCATAGGGAACGTGGTCGCGGTTGACGCGCAATGCAATGTTTTCCTCTGGGATCCAAAAGAACGGTAAAACGATAAACTTCTCTTCTTCCTCGGTTGGCGGAAACACCAAAACAAACGCCGTAATGTCCATTGACGAGGAAAGGTCAAGTCCGCCGTAGCAAATCCGACCTTCGAGTTCGTCCATATCCACCGCGATTTCGCATTTGTCCCATTTGTCCATCGGCATCCAGCGCACCGCTTGTTTTACCCATTGGTTCAAACGGAGCTGGCGAAACGAGTTCTCTTCCGCAGGGTTTTGCTTTGCCGATTCACACGCGGCTTTTACCTTATCCAGCCCAACCGTTATTCCCAGCGAGGGATTGGCTTTCTTCCATACCGTTGGACTCGTCCAGTCATCCTCTTCGTCCGCTCCGTAGATTACAGGGTAAAAGGTTTGGTCGACTTTTCGTCCTTCCAGAATGTCCTTTGCCTTTTGGTGGGTTTCGTAGCAGATGCTGTGTGTATCTGTCCCCGCTGTGGTAATCAGGAAATAAAGCGGTTGCATTCGCGCATCACCAGAACCCTTTGTCATAACGTCAAACAGTTTTCTATTCGGCTGAGTATGCAACTCGTCGAAAACAACGCCGTGGATATTAAAACCGTGCTTGGAATACGCCTCCGCCGAAAGCACCTGATAAAAACTGTTCGTTGGGGTATATATTATTCTTTTGGTTGCAGAAAGTATCTTTACCCTTCTGTTGAGCGCAGGACACATACGCACCATGTCCGCCGCCACCTCAAAGACAATGGAGGCTTGCTGTCTATCTGCCGCGCAGCCGTAAACCTCGGCGCGTTCTTCCCCGTCCCCGCAGGTAAGTAAAAGAGCAACAGCCGCCGCCAATTCCGACTTGCCTTGCTTTTTAGGGATTTCAATGTAAGCCGTATTAAATTGACGATAGCCATTTGCCTTTACCGTACCGAATACATCTCTTATAATCTGTTCCTGCCAATCGATAAGTTCAAATTTCTTCCCTGCCCACGTGCCTTTGGTGTGGCATAGGCATTCAATAAAATTAACGGCATAATCCGCCGCCGCTTTGTTATAGGTGGAGCCTTTTGCCATGAACTTCGTTGGCGTGTATTTTTTCAATTTTCTAATATCTCTCACCCCTTTTGCAACGAAAAAAGACCACCTACCTTGGCGGTCTCTCCGTTGTGTTGTTTTTTATTTTTTAGCTACCGAACAGAATTCTGCCCGTTGCAAGTTTTTCGTAGTCGTGTAAAATCTCAATGATGGTGGTTACCTCGCTGTAGTAGCTTTCATCGAGGTCGCTTAACTCATCCCACCAAGCCGAACGCATTACCTCTCGTCTGGTTTTGCTGCCAACCGAACCAAGCGCGCTGTCGTATGCCTTGGGGTCGTAGGTTGCTGCCTCTGCGTTGAAGGCTGCTTTTAACTTCAACCAAAGCTCATGCGCTTTGCGGTATGTATCGGGGTTCGTTGCGCCGCAAATCTCCACCAAGGTTCCAATACCAAAAGTCGGAAATTCAACTCTGGTGTTCATGTTAGCGATGATTTCCTCCGCCGTTGTCCATTCGTACTTGTAAGCCTTTACTTTCAGGATGGTTGTTTTCTTCATTATCTGCTCCTTCGGGCGGCTGCCCTTCGTTCAATTTTGTATGTGTATATTACCTCTAAAACAGATATATTCACCCGCCAAACATCTCTTTTATTTCTGCCTTCCTCGTGTACCATGCGACCAGCCAATTTCTCAACTGCGCCAAGCCCCGCATAGTTACCTTCGCCGTTATCCCCTTTTCCGTGCCAGCCGTATTCGCCGCGCTTAATGCTGACCGCCGATACTGGTTCTTGGATTGCCTTTGCGTTATAGTAATAGTTCTTTTGCTTGGCGAACATAAAAATATGTTCATACGAGCGCGGACATCTATCCTTTACGCTTTCAGGGAACACGTTCGGCTTTTCCCAAATAATATCAGAGCGAAGATACCAACCGTCCACACGCAGCGCAAAAGCAAAAAGCCAAGGGATACCGATTAAATCCTTATTCTTACATCCCTTTGCCATCGTTCTCTTTAACACGCCCGCGTGGGAACCGCCGTTACTCAATTGTCTTTTACTCAAATTTTCAGGCAGCGCGACACCATTGCCTTGCCGCCCTTTCTGGCTACCTGCATAACTGTCCGAAATCACCACCCAAAGCGTACCGTCATTTTTCAATACACGTCTCACTTCCCGAAATACTTCTGTCAAGCGCTCGATATATTCCTCTGGTGTTTCTTCCGTGCCGATTTGCCCCGCGATACCGTAATCGCGAAGATTATAATACGGGGGTGATGTCACGCACATATTGACGGAGCAATCGTCTAATTGCTTAAGCCCGTTTAAGGCGTCGTCAATGATAATTCTACCCACGAGGCTCTACCTCCTTAACCACATCTGCATACATCACTTTGACACCATCTCTGATAACATACACATTATCCGCATCACCTGTGTCCTCCACGTACCTGCGTAAAATAACCGACGCGTACTTTTCGTCCAATTCCATCGTCAAGCAGATACGGTTGGAAAGTTCACACGCCATAAGCGTAGAGCCGCTGCCGCCGAACGTGTCGATAACGACGGCGTTTTCTTGGGTGCTGTTTTTCAAAGGATAGCTCAAAAGGTCAAGCGGCTTGCTGGTCGGATGGTTTTCATTGCGCTTTGGTTTATTAAAATTCCAAATCGTAGTCTGTTTTCTATCCGAGAACCAACTGTGCTTGCCCGTTTTCATGAATCCGTAAAGCACAGGCTCGTGCTGCCATTGGTAATCCGAGCGCCCAAGGATGAGCGAGTTCTTCACCCAGATACAACACCCCGCCAAGTGTAAGCCTGCATCCACAAAAGCCTGACGGAAATTTAAGCCTTCCGTGTCGGCGTGGAATACATACGCGCTGCCGCCTGGCTCCAAGTGCGCCACCATATTTTTGAACGCTGCCAATAGGAACTGATAAAATTCCTCGTTTTTAATATTATCGTTTTGGATGGTAAGTCCACTCTTGCTTTTGAACGACACACCATAAGGCGGATCGGTAAGGATAAGGTTTACTCTCTTCCCGTCGCAAAGTTTATCTACGTCCTCCGCATTCGTCGCATCGCCGCATACCAGCCTATGTCTGCCGACTGTCCACACGTCCCCTTTCTTTACGAACGAGGCTTTTTCGAGGGCGGCGGTTAAGTCATAGTCATCGTCCTGAACATCTTCGTTTTCGCCCTTGAATAAATCCGCGAGTTCCTTTTCATCGAAACCCGTCAAACCCACATCAAACGCTTCGCCTTGCAAAGACTCTATTTCTACGCGCAAGAGCTCTTCGTCCCAGCCTGCGTCCAACGCCATTCTGTTGTCTGCAAGGATATACGCTTTCTTTTGCGCCTCGGTTAGATAGTCCACAAAAACACACGGCACCTCGGTGATACCTTCTTCCCGCGCGGCAAGCACTCTGCCGTGTCCCGCGATGATGCCATAGTTCTTGTCGATGATTACGGGATTGATAAACCCGAACTCACGAAGGCTGGAGCGGAGTTTATTGATCTGCTCTGGCGAGTGGGTGCGGGCGTTGTTTACATACGGCACCAGTTTATCCAGCGCCACCAATTCCATGTTCGTTGTCGTTCTCATTACACCAAACCCCACTCTGCAAACTTCTCAAATCCGCCAAGCGCGTCAATGTAATTTTTTGCAATCTTAACGATTTGGCTGTAAGGAATGCAGTCAATCGTTTCATCCCCGATTGCGCAACAGAACTCAATCGGACGATTCTCGCTTTGAGCCTTGAGCCAAGCGTAAATATTAACGCTGACGTCTGCTTTGGAGAGGTCTTTCCCGTGTAGTCCACCACCCGTGACGGAGTCTGCCATGTCCGAGCCAAGTTTGCGATTTGTTGCGCCCGTGTCTACTTCCGTACCTCCTGTCCAATCACCGAGCGGATTTACCTGCGCCATCGGGAAATGCTTATAAAGCACATCCGACCTTGCATTACTTTGGCAAATAATCAAGCGATTATCGTCCAAAATGTACTTGCCATCCGCAGGGAATGTACTGTAAATATCTCTTGCAATGCGCGAGAGTTTTCTCTGCTCCGCCGTTACGGGCATACCCTTGAAGATACCGTTATCCCCACAGCGAATTGCCGTTTCCTGATTTTGCGAAAGATGCATATCCTGCGGCACTTCCTTATAATCCACCTCGACATCACCAGCGATGCGAAGAACCGCTCTCTGAATATCCGAAAGGTTAAGCGCCACGGAAGTTTCCGCAATAATGTGGCAGGTGCCGTGTCCGATGAGAACCTCGACTGCAATTCTGGGATTTTCCTCTTTTGCGTAAGCCATATCAACCAACGCGCCTGCAATTCTGTCAGCCAACTTGTCGGGATGGCTTGGATTTACTTTTTCAAACATTGTGTATAATCTCCTTTATTTTCCACGCCTTGAGGCGAGTAATTTTTCCATCATATCATCGTGCGGATTGCCGCCAAAATCCAACGAGCAGTTCTCTTTCACTACTTGGAATATCTGCATCCACGCTTGGTTGGCTTGCTTGGTAAACTGAATGAGCATCGAAACATACGGACTTGATATTGCGTTCCCCGTGGTCGGGTGCTTTGCCAAAAAGCCGTATTCCGACAACGCCTCTTCGCATTGAATCTGTCGCGCCACCGCCATTGCGTATTGGTTGATGAGCTGCGTATTGACAAGCTCGGCGCAACCGAACTTTTTCAGCCATTTCCACGTTTCCTTGAACACCTCTTCAGCGAGGAGTTCTTTGCCGTTCTTTTGCGCAGCCTTCAAATACTCTTTCACTGGCGGAACCTCCGCACCTTCGAGTTCAACGGGCGTGGGTAAAATTAAAGCACCGTCTGCGGTGCCTTCATTGATTTTTTGATGTAATGCTTTCGGCTTTTTCCCCGCGCCGAGCCTTGCTCCACCGCGCATTGTGCCGTCTTTTGCCATACTTTTTCCTCCTAATTTTGAGCAGGGGGTTAATACCCTGTTTGAAAAGGGATTTTTGCACACGAAACCCCACGCCCGCTGTCGAAGATAAAGGGTGTAGAGATTTTGATACCCCCACCCCCAAGCAAGGTTATGATAAACATTTTAGGCGCTAACCTCTTTTTTACTTTCCCCATCTATCTCCCATCTCAACGGTGATACGAGAGTGACACGATTTGCAAAGCGACATCAGGTTTCTTTCATCATTCGTGCCGCCGTGTTTCAGCGGGACCTTGTGGTGTACTTCCGTTGCCACAACTAATCTTCCATGCGCAAAGCAGTCCTCACAAAACGGGTGCACTTTGATGTATCTCGTGCGGATCTTGCGCCACGCACTACCATAACGCTCTCCGCTTTTATACGGACGTTGATATTTATTGTAGCGGCTGTCCATTACCTTCTGGTGTTCCTCGCAGTACCTTCCGTCCGTTAACTTCGGGCAGCCAGGAAAGGCACATGGTTTCTTGGGTCTTTTAGGCATTGCCCTTGCTCCTTTTACAAACGAAAAAGGCTCCAAGGGTTCTCACCCTCAAAGCCTTGTGCATATTCTTTTTGCTGATTATATCATACCACATTATGCCGTGTTCCGTCTTGTTCCATTATGTTCCAAAGTGTTCCGACTTTTAATTTGGTACTTTTATTTTTGCAATTGCATCCTTGTGCCAACGGTGCAAAGTCGTTCTACCAACGTGAAGTTCCAGCCCGATCTCCTCCCACGTCATACGGTTGATGTACCGATACAACAATACAAACCGCTCATCGGGGTTTTCCAACTGCTCAATCACAGCCTTGACCTCCTCGCGCTTTTCTTCCAATTCCATCAGTTCCTTGTTAAGCCGCGACTCTTTTTCCCATATACGCTCAAGTACCCTTACGAACGGAGGCTCGGTACTGCGGGTGGATTGAACTCTCTCCCCGAAAGCAGGCGAGCTGACGGAAACGGCTCTTGCGCGAAGTTCTTCAAGCTCCATCAAATCAAACTTGATTTTTCGGTCTATGTAGCCGACTTGATTCAAATATTCAACTGCTGTCATTTACCCCTCCTGTTGTAATTTTTTCAAAAGATACTCCCCGTCCACCTTACAGATTGCCGCATACCAAGCCGAATGGAAAAACTCTTCAATCTCCCGCTTTACAGACAACGCCGCCTCGTGCTTGGGGTATCTTTTCAAAACATACATCGCCTTTCTATAATCCTTTGCTGCCTGTAATACAATCCCGTTTGCCAACTCCTGCCAACACTCGTTCATTTGCTACCTCCCAATCTCTGCCCTAACCGCATCAATCAATGCGTTCTGCGTTTTTTCTTTTGCGCCTACCGATTTAAGAACCCTTTCGTCCATCGTTCCCTTCGTCAAAATATGGTGGATAATCACCGTTTCCTTTTGCCCCTGCCTATAAAGTCTTGCATTTATCTGCTGGTACAACTCCAAACTCCAAGTCAGCCCAAACCAAATCAAGGTAGAACCGCCGCTTTGCAAATTCAAACCGTGTCCAGCAGACGCGGGGTGAATCAATCCCATCACAATCTGCCCCTTATTCCAAGCGCGAATATCCGCCTCTGTTTTGATTTCCCTTGCGTGGGGAAAGCGCGCTTTTATGCGATTAAGGTCATGCTTGAACCAATAAACCACCAACACAGGCTTTCCGTTGGCGCTTTCTGCCAAATCTTCCAACGCATCGAGTTTCTTATCGTGGATGGGGATAACCTTGCCGTCTTCGGCGTAAATCGCGCCGTTTGCCATTTGCAGAAGTTTGTTTGATAAAACGGCTGCGTTGACGGCATCGATTTCTTCGCCTTTTATGTCAACGACCATGTCATCCTTCAATTCCTCGTATTTTTGCTTGGATTTTTCGTCCATTCCCACAAAAACGTCGTTTATAACGAGGTCGGGCATTTTCAAATAGTCCTTTGCCTTCATCGAAATAGTGATGTCGCTGATTTTTTCGTATATGCGCTCCTCCGCTCCCGGCAACGGTTTATACGAAAACACAACTTGTGCGTTCCGCTTGTCTGCTGTGAAATAGTTTTCGCGATATCGGGTTATGTACCGCCCCAGCCTTTCGCCCATATCAAGCAGACGGAATTCTGCCCATAAATCCATCAATCCGTTGCTGGATGGTGTTCCCGTAAGTCCCACTATCCTTGAAATGAACGGGCGAACCTTCAAAAGGTACTTGAACCGCTTTGCTTGATGGGATTTGAAGGATGAAAGCTCGTCTACTACCACGAAATCGAACCACCATTTGAGTCCGCTTTTGGCTACAAGCCATTCCACGTTCTCACGGTTGATTATCGTGATGTCTGCTTTTTTCTTTACCGCCGCCAAGCGCTCCTTTTCCGTTCCCGTTGCTACTGCATAGGTCAAGCCTTTGAGATGCTCCCATTTTTCCAGCTCGTCCTTCCACGTGGTATTGGCTACTCGAAGTGGTGCAATCACCAACACGCGCTTTGCCTTGCCTTTTGTTATTAAGTTTTTAATTGCCGTCAGGGTAATTACGCTTTTACCCATTCCGCAGTCCAGAAATATTGCAGACACTTCGTTATTTTGAATAAATTTAGTCGCATAATCTTGGTATTCATAGCCGCATTGATTTTTGCAAGCGTTTCTTTATCGTCTTTGGGGATGATGAGCGAAACGCTATATTTTTCCTTTGCGCCTTCGGTTACCGCTTTGGGTTCCCATACGTTCGCATAAGAGAGTCTTACGATACCAGTTACTACTTTTGTCTTGTTATTTGCCATAATTTTTAATCTCCTTGAATTTCATTAAAGTCATTTTTTGCGTTCGATACAATGATTGCTGGGCGCTTGTCTGTATCGGGAACAAGCGTTGGTTTACCTTGGGGTTTTACTACAAGTCCACCGAGGATTTCATTGAATTCCTTCTTACCCATCAACTTTTCCATTTCGGTAATGCTGATTAGGGATTTCGTGTAGATGTCGTGATACCCCGCCTTTTCTGCTGCCTTTGCTACTTCTTTTTCGTCTGTGTACTTTCTGTTCGCCCTGCCTTCCACAAGTTTGAACCCTGCCCACTCTTTTCCGCCGAGCGCCTGCGCCAACGCATATGCTTGGATTTCTTCCGCCCATTTTTTGATGTCAGGAAGTTTCATAAGCACGTCTTGGATTTCGCTATCGGTTAACAGCGGTGGAAGTTGAAACTCACTCTGTGCCAACCTCAACTTGTCTTCTGCCCTTGCCCTGCATTTGATTGCCGCCTTGCAGAACATACACCATTCGCCTGGGCAATACTGCCCTTCGCCCTTATACGCTTTTTCAGCCTTGGGTTTGAGTTCCTTGTCCGCCCATTTTTTCAAGCGGTTAACGGTTATCTCCCAAGAACTGACATTTTCACGTCTGGGTTGGAAAATGGTCATCTTCACCTTTTTGATTTGATACTTCTCTTCAAAAAGCGCAAGTGCGCCAAGCGCATAGAGTTTCATCTGCGGATTATCTTCCGCCTCGACGAGAACACCTTGACCGTACTTGAAGTCGATGATGTGCAATCGTCCTTTGCTTACGATGATGCAATCCCCCGTGCCAAAACCGTCTGGTACAAAACAAGAGAAGTCGAGCCTCTGCTCAATTAAAACTTGCGTTTCCGCATCCCTTCTTCTCTCGCGCACCACGTTTTCCATAACGAAGTCCGCATAATCGTCCGTGCAGGTTTCCATCTCATCGTTATCCCAAACAGACACGGGGCGTTCGCTGCGAAGTTTCAAACGGCGTTTTAACTTGTGTTCGCAAAGCGCATGAGCCGCTGTCCCCTCCGAGGCTGCCGAAGTCGTTCTATCATCGAACTCCAATTCCAGCCGCGCCGATGGATTACAGTTCAGCCAACGATGGGAAGACGATGCCGATAACACAGCGTGGCTGTTAGGTGGCATTCACTTCACCTCCCTTCTCGCAGATACTGATTTCCTGTATCGAGTCCCCTGGAACGATAATCACGACTTTTCGCTTTTCGCCGAACAGTTTCGTGAATAATCGTTCTTTGAGGCTCACCGTCTTACAGGAAACCAATCCGTCTTGCTCTGGTTCCTTCGAAACACTTATTTTTAGATTGTGTTCCATCCTTTACCTCCTTTGTCGGGCAGTTTTGAACCGCCTTTCACTATACGGAGAAAAAGAAGGGTATTTTTGAAGTATGTTTTTGAAAAAAGTTCAAAATTTTTTAAATTTCTTTTTTATTTGCTTGAAACAAAAGGTAATCCCGTTATAGCTTGTCCCCTCTGCCTCTGCAATTTCTGCGATGGACATACCGTCCATTCGCATATGTAATCTACGGCGCTGCACGTCTGTCAAGGTTTCCATAAAGGCTTGTACGACCTTTTCTTCTTCTCTATTGATTACGTGCGCGTCGGGCGTGAGAGACTTGTCCGCATAATCCTCTCCTTCATATAAGAGCTTGTCTACCGAGTACGGGCAATGATATCTTGTTTTTCGCTCGTAGTTTTCCTCTTCCCGTCTGGAGGCTGTAATCACCGCGCCAAGCGCATCATCCACTTCCACCTCGCTGACTTCACCGTTAGCAAATTGGTATTTAATTTTCATTTTGACTCCTTCCTCGTCGAAGAAGTACATTGCGGGGCGGCGGAAATGAAAAAAGGCTTGGACACTCTTTTTTGAAGTACCCAAGCCCAGTTAGCCTCGAAATGGCATGATGATACAAGGGTACACACATAGCCCACTTCCCCCATTTTATTTGAGGTTAGAACTATGTCATATCCGCTTGTCCCTTAATGCATATCGAGACGAGATATATTATTTTATTTTTTATTTATTTCAACCCAAGGTCAGCGCCTTAGAATTAAAACCGACATTATATTATATTCAAGTTTCCAAAATAATTCACTTTTCGACAAGAAAACTTTGGAAATATAGGTATATTTTTCAAGTTACTATAATATCCTATTACTTTGTAATCATTTTTCAATGCTTACCTGCCAACTTTTTCAGGATATATGCTCGAAATATGTCGCATATAATATATATTTCAGCAAACAAAAAAGCCCCGAACGAAAACAACTACTCTGTCGTAGTCTTTCCATTCGGAGCTTCACAATTTTCTTGGCTCGCTTGCCGAGGTTATAAGTATTGGTCTGAACAAGGGTTTACGCAGCGATTCCCATCCTTCTACCTTGCAGTCGATATACTTTTATTCAATTGTCAGGAATTAGCACTTGTCCAGGCGGCGCGTAGATGTCATCCACGATATGACGTCGGCTCATCTCTTTACTTACCACCCGTAATCCGCATTTTGGACATTCTGTTTTAATTAGTCCGCTTGCATTTTTATAACCCACCAAATGCTGACCACAGTTTTTACAAAAACTGTGTATGGGTTGTTTACTGTTCGTCTGCATCGTGATTACCCTCCTTTTCCCTATCATACGACTACTTTAGTTTATTGACTTCGTATGGGGGGTTGGGAAATCCACCACTAAAGTGCAACTGGTCGTATTACCAATGTTTATTCTTTGGTAACGGGGCGATTACCCAAAGTTTAACTGCCTTTCGGCACATCAACAACTTTGATGTTCAAAAACGGAACGGGTGTGAATGTGTGGTTATACTCCCTGGCGAGAACAACGAGTTTACATCCCTCGCACTCAAACCACCCTTTGGTTTCTTCTAAATAAACGCCCTTATTTACTGTCCCGCAAGCGGGGCATTTTACGTCTTTTGCTATCACTTGCTTGTCCTCCATATCCTTGTTGTAGTCATTTCACTACTACTGTCCCTACGCTTTTTATTGACTTTTCCCTTGGTTTTAACTATACTATTAGTGGTATGATTTTTATCCTCTGTCCCGTTTCGGACGTAGAGCCTAGGGATTTTGCATTAGGCGGCAGAGAAGTAGGTCATACTAGCATCCTCCCACTGCAGCGTTAGGGCTGCAATGGAGGGTGCTTTTCTTTTGTCTACAAATCCTTGATGACTTTAATCGCTACACCTTGAATAACGCAGTCTTTAACTATCATGTCTTTCATTCGCTTATTCTCTGGGTGCAAAATGATTTGCTCGTTCTCTGGGTCTGGACGATACCGTTTAAGCGTGACTTCGTTATCTACTAATGCGACCACGATGTCGTTATAGTTAGCAGTCGGCTGCTGTCTTACTAAAACTAAATCGCCGCTCCTTATCCCTGCGTCTATCATTGAATTTCCGCTTGCCGTGAGTATAAAACACTTGCTTGTATCGCCCACAAAGGACAATGGCAATTTTATATACCCGTCTATGCACTCGTATTCTTCTGATAATGGTCCGCAAGGTACATATCCTAATTTCGGCACACTTATCGTCCTTGCATCGGTGGCACGGATTACGTCAGTTTCGTACCCGTCTTCCCCTGTTTGCAATATTCCCGTTGCTTGCATATAGTCTAGGTAGCGTTGCACATTGCTCTTGCTACCCCCCACTTCATCGGCTATATACCGAACACTAGGTGTATCGCCGTAGTCAGCATAATACGCCTCAATGCATCTCTTGATTTCCTTAATCAAGGCTTTGTCTTTTGTTCTCATTTGATGCCCTCACTTTTCCCAAACGGGACACCTTGTCCCTTTTAGATAGCCATATTATACCAAACTAAATAGCCACCTGTCAATTTTCTTGTGTCGTGACTTCACATCATCCTTGAACTTTTTTCAAAAAAATATACGACCACCTTTGGTGACCGTTTTCTAAAATTAATTAGCGGGGGAAGTCAACAATGCCTCCCCCGCCTTTTTATTGTACAAAGTGTAAGTAAATATTTTTATATAGAAACAATTTTAGCCAAAGTTGATGCAATATATTTCACATCTTCTTCCGTATTATTTTTTCCTAGCGATATTCTTATTGTCCCCTTTGCATAATCCTCATCAAGCCCAATGGCTTTTAAGACATGGGATATCTCGGTATCAACGCTATTGCAAGCGGCTCCCGTTGATACGCATATATGAGCGAAATCCATCCGATGCAAAATTGCCTCACCATCTTTCTCATAAAAAGACAAACTCAATAATCCAGGGAGCGTCCTTTCACCGCCATTCTTCTGGAAATTACAGCCGAAAGATACAAGTCTTTCAATTAAAAGTCTACTCAGATTGTCAAGGTGTTTTATATTTTTTTCAAGTTGCAAACAATTATTTTGCAAAGCTACCGCCATTGCCACAATTGCGGCAACGTTTTCTGTTCCTGCCCGATGCTTTTTTTCTTGTGCTCCTCCATCCATATATGGCATTATTTGAACGCCCTTACGGACATACAGAAAACCTATGCCTTTGGGTCCATTAAATTTATGCGCAGACGCGGATAACATATCAACTCCGAGTTCTTTAACGTCCACTTTTAAATGACCAACAACCTGCACAGCATCTGTGTGAAAAACAACCCCTTGTTTATGCGAAATTTCACACAACTCTTGGATGGGCTGTACCGTTCCAATTTCATTATTGGCGTACATTACAGATACAAATTTTACTTCATTAGTAAGTAGACGTTTGAACTGCTCCACATCAATTGAGCCATCAGCTTGCGGATCCACATATACAACCTTCCGTCCCAACTGTTCAACGGAAAAACATGAATTTAAAATAGCATGATGTTCAATAGATGTCGTTAATATGTCTCCTGTTCTATATGTTTTACAGAAACCTTTAATCGCCCAATTATCGCTTTCAGTTCCACCCGAAGTAAAAAATATTTCGTCTGGATCAGCATTGATACATTCTGCAATTGTTTCTCGAGCCTTTTTAATAGCTTGTTTAGCAGAACGCGCGAAACTATAAGGTTGAGAGGCATTAGCAAAATCAGACAACAAAAACGGTTTCATTGCCTCAAATGCCTCTATATCTAATTGTGTTGTCGCTGCATTATCTGCGTAAATCATTTTATCAAAATCTTTCACTTAAATAATTTACATCCTTCTTCTTTGAATTCTTCTATTTTATCTTTCAATTCTTGTTCAGTCACTTCTAACTGCTCCGCCAAGCAAGATAAACAAAAAAAATTTTTTGATTCTTTCGAGATTAATTTCTTCGTCAACCCAATTTCATCCTTGCTTAAGTTTTCTTTGCCGCAAACATAGCATCTAGGCATACTACACACCCCTCAAATATCGTTAATAGAAAATAATGGCAAATCTTTTCCACTATATTCTTCATCCAATATTCCTAATTGAATTTTAATTGTGTCTCTCATATTTCTTGCTCGGTCTAAACAATAGGTTTTAAATTCAAATTTAGAAATATCCTTTGCACTTCTAACATTAGGGAATAACAGCTTTAAATAAGCGGTTGCGATTCTTTTTACAGCCTCGGTATCTCTTGTATCCGCTTGATCGGGAACATTAATCAATTCATCTACTATGGAACGATATGTCATGTCATCACGCAATTCGTGCATGATCGAACAGAAATATTCAGAGTTCAAAGCCCATCCCGATACTTTCAAGTCATCATTCATTCGTGGTATATCCCATCCTTTGATAAAACCATGAAATCTATCAATTAGCGCAGATTCATGGAATTCCTTAGGGAGTTCTTCAAACATATTAGCGTAGCCATTAGCCTCCATTTTTTCTTTCTTGATGTTACCACATAATATTAAGCCCGCATTTGCCTTACCCTCATAATTTCCAACAGTAAAAATACCTGATTCCAAGTACCCTTTTAATGCGGCTCTCATTTCATCAACATCTGTAAAAGAAATAGTTTGCACCTCGTCCAATGTTACAAAATCATTGCTTGCAACCAAGCCTTCCATATGTTTATTCTGGTCATAGAACATTTTTGCTCTACTCATAACGCCACCGCTTGACAACCAGCCATATCTAGAAACTCTACCAAACAAATATGATTTTCCCGTTCCTTTAGGAGCCAACTCAATTAAGTTGAGCCTTTTCTCGACGAACGGAAGAAGTCTTGTGAGCATTGTCAGCTTTTTATTAGTGTCGCCTTGATAGCCATCGGCGTTATAATCTACAGCTCCTAAAAGGACATCAATCCACTCGGAAATTGTAAAATCATTTCGCGCATCCTTATAATACTCAAGATCAATTTTATACGGGCAGAAAGTCTTAAAAGATATTAACTTAATCTTGCCAGATTTTCCATCCTTCGCTCTGCTCGTTTTGCGCTCATATTCAAAACTCCAATCATAGTCATCGGGGACTTTATATCCTATTTCAACCATGCCCCACGTTTCATATTGATTAACAAGGTCATCACGGCAATTAAACCACACATCTGATTCAATGATTGTGTCTTTATTAGACAAGCCAAAATCTGGCAAAGAAAACGAAACTTCACCTGTTTTTATACTGATTGAAATAGAAATCTTGGCTAAAAATTTAACCTTTTCGCCATTTTTTATAACCCTATCTTGAATGGCATTCCATTC
>ERZ809074.3333-NODE-3333-length-15302-cov-92.402553_pt1 | contig 15302 bp, 21 predicted proteins | sample MGYA00520795_ERZ809074 | MGnify/ENA primary metagenome ERZ809074 (study PRJEB31570, sample SAMEA3212989) | Homo sapiens | biome: human-gut; feature: human gut; material: fecal | place: Sweden | collected 2011 ...
GGTGTTAGGTGTGATTGGTGAATGGATATGAAATTTAGTGAATTGGTGGAAAAGTATGAAAGAGAAAATAATGGTAGGGTTATTTTTACTGTTATTGATAATGCCAATAATGTAATGGGTGAATATGAAGAAGAGGAATATAATAAAGGTGATGAGGAAAGCGTCAACATCTACAAAACGTATTGTGATATGAATTGTAGGATTATTAGCGTTGCACATAATATGATGTGGGTCAAAGTTGTATGCGAGATACTTTAGAAAGGTGTTGATATAGCATGGGATTGCGGAAGAGATTCCGTTGAATAAAAAAACCGCCCTACTTAATAAAGTGGGGCGGTTTAATATTACCAAGGAATACTTAGGAATAGGGCAAGGTCAAACACAGCACTTGTGATTTCTTCTGATTCTTCGTCAAAAACACATGTAACAGTTACTCGTTGAGCCACATCATTAAAACTTATTGTTGTGCTTAATTCATGTTTTAATCCGTTAGTATCAATAAATACGAAAGTACTAGTGTATGTTGTTCCACTAACTCTAGAAAAAACAGGACAACACGTTCCGTGTACTTCGCTATTTGTTCCAACACCCATTGATACAGTAATAATGCAACACCCTTGTGACAATTGCCAATTTGATTTTGGTGTAAAAGGCGTTTTGTGTGCTATTGTTGTACTGGCTCTTAGTATAGTACCCTCTTTTGTTGCGTTTACATGTTCAATTTGTAGTTCTGTATTAGAACCGTTTTTTAATAGTGCAATATTTTCGCTAAACTCATTATTTTTCAAGTCCTGTTTTTTAGCATTGTTGCTAATTCGGGTTGACAATTCGCTCAACGAATCATCATAACTGCTATTTTTCTGTTCCTGTGCCGTTTTGAAACTCTCAAAGGCTGTCTCAAGTGCTGAAACCCTAGCAAGCAAATTTTTTATTGACGTTCCCTGTTCGACTAACTGTGATTGTAAAGTTGAAATATCCTCGGAATTTTCTGAAACATTTCCGTTTGTGGTTGCAAGTTCCGTTTTAAGGGTGTTTATCGTATTCTCTGCCGTGTCAAGTCTGCCCTTAATAGCAGAAATTTCAGCAGTAAATTGTCTGTCATTAACCTCACCGCTTGCAACTTTTAACGCTAAAGTGTGTAAGGATTCGTCAATCAATTCCATCGTTTCATTGTATGTAGTAAGATATGACGTTGGGTCATTGTCCTCATAAAGAGGAATTCTATAATTTGTTGTGTAGTTCATAATGTATAATCTCCTTTCTAATCTGTGTAAACAATAGCATTTGCAAAAAGTATTCCAGGACCTGCCTGTTTCTGCCCCGTAATAGTAATAACAATATCACCTGTCGAGGAATTAAAATTGATACGTATGTTGTATCGTATATTGTCAATCGTATAATTGAAAACTTTTTCAGTTGTCGAAAAGCCACTATTCAAGATACCGCTTGCCTTTTTTTGGTCAGCCTCTGTTTGCATGAATTCGAGCATAACGTGTGATTTTGTGAAATTGTCATCATTTCCTAGTCCCGTGCTAATTGTAAAATTTGTGCTATACTGTTCTTTACTTGTACTTTGTGGAACAGTGTACTTATATGTTTTGAAAAATCTATTTCCAACCCTAGCGGAAATTTCATTATTAAAGTGTTCCTGTCCAGTTGTGAACGCAGTAAATCTAGTTCCTAAATCAGCAAGATTATTTGACAATGTTTTTACTACCGTGTTCTGTGCAAGTAAATCCTCTTTTACTTTTGCTATCTCTGTAGTGTGTTCGCCAACGGTTGTCGAAAGCGTGGAAATATTTTCTATTGCACTAGATAAGGATGTATCAAGTTCCGTAACACGTTCGGTAAGACTTTCGATTTCTCTATCAAGTTCTTCTCCGTGTAATTCTCCGCTTTCCGCTTTTTCCTGTGCGTTGTGAATAGCCGTGTCTAAAGCCATAATTGTATTGTTGTACGTATCTAAATAATTTGCTACGTCATTTGCCTCGTAGTAAGGTAAGTTATAATTTGGTGTGTAAAGCATATTGCTACATCTCCTTTCCGATTTCTGTCAAATTATTATAACTTTTCACTCCATACAATTTTTTGATAAGTAAAAAGTTAGGTGCAAATGTTGTTTCCTTGGTATCAGCATTAAAAACAGTGCAATTTTCTGTGATAATCTGATAGCCTATTTCCGTTTTTGTTATGGAAAAGTTTCTTGAAACTTGTGTAAGCGTGTTGTTGTCCGTGTCCGTAAATGATAACTTTCCAGTAGTAACATCGCACAGCAAATAACATAAATTTGCATTTTTATCCGTATAGGCAAGTAAAAATTTTTCAAATTCCTTATCCGTTGTAATTTCAACCGAACTGCCTATGTCTGACACAATATCAGTATTGTAAATCAATTCGGACGTGTGCAAGAATTTATCCAACATATCTATCGGTATAACGTCAATCGGCAGTATTCTTTTTGTCCAATCAAAATCATAAGCCGTTGTATTAGCACCGTCATAGTTACTAGCCGTAACTTCCCTGTCATCATATTCTTTTGCAGTCTTATAATTCATGTTGATTTTCTCTGCAATCTGATAACATAATTCTTTCAAGGTTATCTTTTTCCCTGTCCACGGACTAAACACCATTTCTTTTTCCCATGTTTCAAAAATTTCAGAACCTCGAATGTCGAAATTTCTTGCTAAAATTTTCAGTGAATCAAATTCCGCAACTGTCATTTTTAGGGAATCAAAAGCAAAACACGTGATACCGTGTACCCTCAAATATAGATACAAGTCGTTGATTGTCTTTTGCAAGTCATCCTGTTTTCCTTGTGTCGGGTTGTAAACGAACGGAAATTCTTTCGTTATGTTGTCAACCCTCAAAGATAAAGCATTGATTTTTTCTAGCAATTCAAGTCGTGCTTGTTCGGTGTAAATCCTAGCAAAATCCTTTGTTCTTTCGTCACCGTTCACGATTTCAAGATGTAAACGGTTTTCCAATTCTGATAATGTTGTCCTTATTTTTAGTATTTCAGAATCAACATATTTTTTAGTGTTTGCCGTTTTCTCATCCACATAAAGTTTAATTGAGTCAACTTTGTCAGAAACTTTTTTGTTTTCGTTGTCAACATAAATTTTCAACTCTGAAATTTCGCCGTTTACATAGTCCGTCACGTTGCTGATTCTTTGCGATAACAAGTCAAACAATTTTTTGATTTCCTCATCCGTGTAGGCATTTGTATCTTTTTTCAGATTGTCAACGTCTGCTTGTAATGACTGCAACTGATTCAGTAACCATTGTAACTGCTCCTCGTATGATTCACACTCACTATAATAGGATGGCAAGTTGTATAACGGCGGTGTTGGTCTTATCAAAGTCATTTTTTCACTCCTTTCTAATGTTTCACGTGAAACATTTCAGAAAATACTGATAAACAATTCTTCCAATTCAGATATAACAAGCATATCTATATTTAGAAATGTCTCTCGATATTTTTGTAACAGTTCACTTGGTGAAATTCCTTGATAACCCTGTTTGTTTGTTGCTAACTGGTTATCATAATTTTGCTTTGCGTTGCTTCCGTATGTAATTTTGTTTTGGCTATTAAACGTGTTTTTACTTTCAAGTTCATTTGTTATTTTTCCTTGAGTATCATGTTCCGTAACAATTGCTCCACTTTGTATGGATTCATCTGAGCCAGTCTTTCCTCTTGTGCCTTTTACTGTATCGACAGTAGAATCCGTACCACCCTGCGTAACCGTACTTGAATTTGTATTTTTTGAAATATCAGCGTCACTGGCATAAATAGCGGATTCGGGGAAATTTGCTGACAACATACCCTGTGGCGTGTCGCTATGCACTCGTTTACTGGAATCCGTTCCTTGCGTTTCCGTTGTCTGTCCGTGTGTAACATCAGTTGTCGTTGCCGTGTTTTCATTTTCCGAACTTCCATAAGTTGTTTTATTTTTTACGTCCTCGAATGTTTGCTTATCTGTTCCACTTTGTGCGTTTGTCTGCGTTCCTGTGTCTTTGCGTGTTGTATCTCCAGTTTGCTTGTTAGAATCTTCTCCAGTTTTTTCTAAAAGGTCATTTCCTGTCTTTTTGCTAACTTCATCATAACTATAATTTGTCAATGCGGATATTTCCAGTTCTTCCGATTCATATAACTGATTATAAAATGGCATAATCTCAAACATTTTACGGTTCAACGCAAAAATAAATTGAGTTATTGTTTCATAACCGATTTCACGGTATCGGAAGTGATTGATAATTTTTTCGTTTAATTCTTTGCGGTGTGATTCGGAAAAAATTGGGTAATTCTTTAACCCTAAATCATAACCCATATCTAACACTCGCCGTAATTGAGGTGTAACAAAAGCCATGGTATCACTCTCCTATTTCCGCAAGAAATTCTTTACCTAAACGCTTACCACCCCACGGTGGGCAGTTCTTTCCGTTAATGTCAAAATGATAACAAACAGTTTTTGCATTTTTGCAGTATCTACGAATATATTTTATCGTTTTGCGAACCGCTCGGACTTGTGCGTCCGTATAGCCGTTTACTGCGTTACACAACTCAATGCTAACAGTGTTTTCATTAGTCAAATGTTTGTAGTATCTTCCGCCCTTTGCACTCTGTCTAGCACCGCCAACGGCGTATGCAATTTGATTCATTGGGATGGATTTGATTGTTTCGCCATTTGACGATATAAAAAAGTGTGCTCCTGTGCTACTATTTTTTGTCGATGATGGTGGGTTTTGGAAGTAATGGCAATTATTTTTTGCTGTATCTCCCTTATTTCCTGTGTAGTGTATAACAATTCCAATAATTGTTTTTCGTTTTCTTTTTCCATGACATCTTTTCTTATTTGCAAGTATCTTTTTCATCTTCTTCCACTCCTTTTCTTAATTGATATAAACAGTTTTTTAATTTTTTGGGTATTGGAATTATCTTTCCGCATATTTCCAAAATAGAAATACTTTCATTGATGGAAAAGAAAATAATCGTAAATGCACGAAAACTTTCCTGTCCTGTCATTCGGTCAATTTGATACGAAAGTCCAACCAACATAATGGATACACATTTTTTTATGAGTCCTTTCCAACAAATGGATGAGGATAATTTTTTGAAATAAACGCCCTCAACTAATATCCCACATATCATGTCCATTGACATAAGTATCAATAAAATTATTAGTGAATTGTCGACCTTTCCAAAAATTCGATTTACTAAAATCCCTAAAAAACCACCAACTACTGACAATGGGTTACATGTCCTGTGAATCCAATCCGAAACTTGTTCCATCTGCCATTTCCTCACTTTCCGCAAGATGTAAAATCTCACTATAATCTCTAACACGTACTTCAATTGGCTCTGTTAGGTATGCACTAAATTTTTCGTTTATCTTTCTAGCAAATTCTTGACGTTGCCACAAAAAACTTGCTCCACTGATTCCAACTTTTGAATTGTTTGCTATAATTTCACCACTTAAAAGCCTTTCTTTCTTTTCTTTTGGCGTTGTAACACCTAAAAATTCAAGAAATTCATTCAGCGTTTTTTGCTTTAATTCATACAGTTTGTCGAAAATTTGGGGCACTTTTAGGTCAAAACATTTCACTTGGTTTAAGTCCTCAAAATTTCTATAGGTATACAGAAAAGGTAAACCACCCTCGAATTGCTCCATCAAATTTTTGACGGATAATTTTTGGCTTTCGGGTGCTGATACCATAATGGGAAATTTTTGCAAATCCACGTTAGACCATATACCCATTTCCAATTTTTGTAGGCGTGTTGCAAACATGTCGCACACGTCAAAAGTCGGCATTGTGACGGGATTGTTCAATCCGTACACACATTTATCAGCGTCCACATAATCGGAAAAAACAACGTTATACGCTGTATATCCAGTAAAATAATTATACATGTCCATATTGTTGGATGGATTCGCACGGGTGTTGATAAGTGCACCGTCCTTGACATATGCCAAAGCACGTCCATCTTCAAAAAATGACAATTCCAAAAAACGGTCATCCATCGTATTCGGTAATTTCCATTCAAAGATTGACATTGCGATATTTTTCAACCATGCAAAATAAAACGAATAAATAACTTGCCAACGCTGTGCTTGCTCCTTGTTCTTGTCTTTTTTTCTACTCACTAACTCACCTCATTTCCTTGCGAATAATCATAAATTGTGTTAGGATTGTGCCAAAAAGTTATCCCATTTACAAGGTCACGTTTAATCTTTGCCAAGTCCTCTTGCGGAATGTCTGCATAGACATTTGCTTGACTACACCGCACATAATTCCAATTTGGACGACCTGTTATGTTTGGCTTTTTTAATTGATTCACTTGGTAACCAAAAGCACTGAAAAACTGGTCGATAGCCTTTATTTGGTCCTTCTTGGCGTTTTTGATATAAAATCTTGGTGCTATATTTCCGTTGACAACGGATATATCACTTGCTCCACCTATTCCACTAACATTTGGGGCGGTCATTTGGTGCATTTTCTCAAGGTTTTGTTCTGCCATTTCTGCACTTTTTACGTTAGTATACAGTGAATCAATACCGCCAACCTGTGATGTAGCGTAACTTGTAATGTCCGAACCTGTTCCCTCGCCTTGCATTGACATTCCAAGCAAAGACGCTCCGCCTGTCAAGATACTTCCAACAGTTCCACGAGTTTGTGACATAATTCGGTTCATGTTTTGATTTCGCAAATTCATCTCTTGTTGACGGTAGTAAGCATTTTGGTTTGTTGTGTATGGCATTTCGGGATATGTTTGAGAGTTAAACCCAAAATCTGGGTTGTCCCCTGTGCTTGTTCCAACCTCATAATTTATCGGCACAAACTGGATACAATTATTTTCCGTGATGTGTGCGTATGCGGTAAACGTAACATCGTTTATATCCTTAAAATTTTCAAAGCATAATTCCGAGCCACTGTTAGCAGAATTGCTACATACTAAATAATGATAGGGGTATGTAAAGCACTTGTTATTTTTTGGTACATAACCACTTATGTTTGTATGTTCAACTGGTATGGATATGTTAGCAAAAGTGCTATATGCTGTAGTTGTAATTCGTGTTTTTTCCTCACTTATTTTATCACTTGCTAATTTTGGTATCGTAGCAACAAACACAATACCGCCACTCATTTCATCGTTGATAACCTCAAGTCGCATTTGTAGGCGTTGTATTCCATCGTCCGTATTTGGAAAAAATAGCACATCACACGGAAAATACACGCCATTCGCTTTACGCCCGCCAACTTTTTTAGGGTCACCAATGGTAGAATCAATATCGTATAACGTACCAACAACATAACCGCCAATCTGATAAGGGCTTTCGTCAATTCCTATCTTTTGTAAATTATATTCGCTTGGGGTTACACTTTCGGGAATTGTGTGTTCTCCAATTTTATCGCTTTTTACGTGTTCCCTTTCAACAAAACACTGTCCGTATGTAATATCAAAAAACCATGTTTGCCATACATCAGTTTGCAAGTACAATTTTGTGCAATTCGGAGCGACATACTCAACACGATTGATAAAGGCATAAAACCATTTATCTCCAAAATTGCTATTTTTATACATGCAGTAATTCACATTGAATAACTTTTCGGCGTTCCACGGCACCCTCATCGTGTTATCTTTCCGCTGATATGTAAAATCACCTTTTGAAAAACTTCCGACTACTTTTGACGAGAAGTAGGCAGATTGTGCCGACTTACTTGAAAATGTCAAGGTGCTTTCGCCATCGTTCGCAAGCGGAACGGCAAGTAGTTTTATATCGGTTGTCGGTTCAAAATCTGCCATAGTTTTTTCTCCTTTCAATGTTTCACGTGAAACATTATTCAGCAATTGTCATTTTAATGGTTGCGTCAGCATTTCCCATTGTGAACGAATACAATCCACCATTTACAACGGTTTTTGGTGGTTCTCCGTCAAGTCCTGTGTAACTAATTGTCACCTTGGTTGGGTCAACTGCCGTAACTTTGTATGTAACGGTTTCGCCGTTGTAACCACTTTTCTGAACTTCCAATCCGTATCCCTCTGTTACTGGGTCAACCGTTGCCGTGATGGTATGTTTTACATAAGATTCATCCAAAAAGACAACGGCGTTTGACAACATAGATAAGGAAAGCGTTTCAAAATGTGTCAAGAAGTAAGTGAAGAAAAGTCCCTGTGCGTTCTGTTGTTCGGATACCTCAAACAAATTATCATAAATCTGCAAAAGAGACTCATCACATACAACTGCGAGAATTGCGGGGTTGTCAAACTCATCAATTTCTACCACTGAGTTTCTGAAATCTGCCTGCGTCATGTTGAACGCCTGTGCTAATACCGTGACATTGATTGACTGTAGCACGTCTGCCCTCATAATGATGACCTGTCTGTCTTTGTCGCTCCATGTTTTGTAGGCTTTACCCTCTGCACCTTCCTGTTCAATGTATCTGTTATACTTGGTTGACGGATAGCACATTTTCGCAGATGTGGTGTTGACAGCAATAACAAATTTTTCTGCATTATCTTTTGAAGTTGTTGGGTTTGCAATTGTCTGTGTAACAAGCATGTCCTTTGTTACTCCTGCGTCAATCAGATTTTTAGTATAGATAAATTCGTCAATCGTATCTCCGCTATACATTGCTGACATAACGGATGAAATAAAATCATCCAATTTTTCCCACGATACAAAAGCAGTCTGTAACTGCTGACGACTGATAGAAATTGGATACTGGTCCTCACGGTTGATAGTATGATATAGTACTTTTGTATCGGGCGTTCGTTTGTTAAGTGGTGTAAGTACCTGTCCATCTGGTGTTCTGATATACCCATCCGAACTAAATCCCTGTGATTCTACTGGATTCGTCCCGATTTCTTCCACGATTCCGCCTAGTGGTGTACTGCCTTTCTTGAATCTAGCAAGAGGGTTGTTATACCGTTTGTTGTGGATAAATTCAAACCCAATCCTCTGAACAAGTGTGTTTACGAACATATTCCGCAATGATGAAATTTCTAAAATTGGTGTTGCATAACTGGAAATATTTGTCCTTGTTGCCACTGGTACGGCGTTCGCAAAATCATCACCCGCAAGTGTACGAACGGCGTTTGCCATGTTTACGGCACGAGTGGCTTTTGATGTAGTTGTGTTTCCCATTTCTTTTTTCTCCTTTCTTTTTTACATGTAGTCCGCAATGGATTTTTCAAGGATTTCCTCGTCTGATTCTTCCTTTTCGTCATCCGTCACAAAATCGCTTTTTCTTTCTTCTTTTTCTTCCACCCTTGCACCCTGTTTGCGTAAAAGTGCCATGTTGGCGTTACGTAAACTCTCAATATCCTCTTTCAAGTCTTTGATTTCGTCATCACGGTCAACGATTTTCCCGCTTAATTCGTGGATTTTGTCCGTAATTTCTGACACGATTTCGGTTAGAAACCCCTCATCGTCTCTCTTTGTTAGAATTTCTCCGACTTTTTTCAAGAGTTCATCCTCTGCATAGGCTTTTTCTGTTTTGTTTTCATCTGCCATTTTTTATATCTCCTTTCTTATTTTTATATTTGAACTCTACTATATTATAGTAAATGTTCAATTCTTTCAAATAAATTTTTGGCTTTTGGTGAATCAAAAAATAGTTGATTAAACGCAAAAGCCTTTTTTAATTCTGCTAGGTGATAACATTTTCCACCACGAACCAAAATATTATTCGGTGTGTGGTCGGCTTTCACTACTGTATATGTTATCATGTTTTTGTTGCCATTGCAAGAAAAAAATACTTCTCCTCGGCAATAGTCAAAATATACTCCACAAACATTTTTTCCAATCTGCAGATTAAAGGTACATTTTGCCGTTGACGGTTTCTTTTTCAAAAAATCGTCTGTGATGTGTAAATTTTCATTTTCAACGGCGTATCTTCCATACCTTGTTCCCTTTATAATTTTTCCAAAGCGTGTATCATATTTTGTCGCTATGTATTCAGCACTTGTTTTTATTTCTTGATATAGTAGGTCATTTTGACACCATATGCCATTCTTTTTCACGGGTTTTTTCAATTTGAAATAATCAAAATATGGGCTATAACCATCAGTATTGTTACTTGTAAAATATACAGTAACATTCCTCATGCGTGCTATACTTTCATAAAATTCTAAAAACTGCGTCACTTCATCTCTTAAATAGTCGTGGTATTGGTCACTTTTGTCAATGAGATATTCGTCAAAATTTATGTATTTTACCCTTGGCAATTCTACGCCCTTGCCCTTTGTCAAAGCACCATAATATCCAATCGGTTCTTTGTTTGCGTAAAAAGTACCGCCATTCTTCCCGCCGTCTTTAGTAAAGACAATATCTTCAAAAAGTCCTTGCTCTTGTAGCGAATCAAAAAACCCTTTGCTACTTTTTGTCAAGTCCTCTCTGTATCTACGCAAGTAATAAAATTGTGAACCATCCTCAAGAAAACTTTCCACAAATAGTTTTTTGAGCGAAAAACTTTTACCGATTCCACGAGCACCGTGTAGGAAATTAAACAAACAATTGTATTGGTTTACTGTCTTTACGTCATAGAACATGGATTCATTCAAAATTTTTCGCTCCTTTCTTTTTTATTTAGGGTAGGCACGCCACGTGTCACCGTGCGACAATCCCAAAGGCTCACCACCTTGACAATTTGGCATTGTCCGCATGCCTTTTAACCCTTGTTTATACAATAGCATATAAGTATGTATAAACTGTGAACATAATTGTAAACAATTTATGAACATCATAACTTTATGGTAAAAGGTGTATCTACCAAAACAATCCCACCCTCAACCCTTTTCATTCTTAACTTTCCGCTAAATTCTGAACCTAGACAGAAATTTTCAAAAGTTACATTCTCGTAGCAAGAATCGGGCATGCCCGCAACGGTTGGACATAATTCGCCGTCAATCTGTTCAAGGTAACACTTAGAGCGTAAAAATTTTGCTTTTTCAAAATGGCTTTCATGTGCCCATGCCCCCAATTTTGTATCATGAATTTCTAGACTTGACACGTCAGCACCTTTTTTGCAGTGTATAGAATCTGTATCACAATAAAGCAAGTGATTAAGCCCGACTTTTTGTGCCGAACGGATAGTATAAGCACGGGCGTAGGCAGTTACAAAAGTGGCTACAGGCGTATATACTGGGTCACGATATGTCACATCAGACAAGACAAAGCCGACTTTCCCATCCAAGTATACAGGTATTTTACTTTGCAATTTTGGATTTGTGCCAAACTTTCCATATAAGTTATTGAGCAATAATTTAGCAATGGCTCGCAAGCCTTTGTTTCCTGTTCGTGTTGCTTCTTCTTTCATCTCCATCCAATGGTTGATATAACTGTCAAACATGCCAATATCTGATTTGAACATGTAACCATCTATGTATTCAATATAAGTCACATTGTACTGCTCAAAAATCAATTCGAGGTCAACTTGTGTGAGTACCAACTCCACATCTTCGCCATTGCTACTTGTCAAATATTCCGTTGGAGAAAAAAGAAAATTCTTTTTTATCTGTATACAAGGTACGTGATTCGGCTTTAATTCAAACTGTATCACAACTCTTTGTATATAAAGGTCATATAACTTATGTGGTTTGTATTTCCCTTTGAAAAATTGCGGTACGCCATACGGAAAACGGCAACCACTAGACGAGTGCATGCGGGATGGAAAAAGGGAATTTACATCGTAAACATCACCCTCGCCTATCATTTTGTTTTTATGTAGTGGATTCGCCCATACAAAACCACCCTTATATGACTGCCTACAAAAGTAATCTGTTTCTTCATCCAATACAGGAAACAACTCCGAAAAATTATCTTTTCCTATTCTTTTCTTATAGTCACTTATGGCATTTCCACCAATTGTCATTTTTTTAAGTCCTTGCTCAAACATCTTGACAAGGCTTTTTCCAACTATAACAACGTCATTTTTCAAATATTCGACTTCCTCTTGTGTCAATTTATGACCTACTTCTCGATAGGCTTTGTAGTCAATTTCTCCTTTCTTTTCTTTAAGTCCGAACGCTTTTGCCATATCATGGACACTCATCGGAAGAATTTTCAAACTGTCATAAATTGCCACTTTATTCGTGTATGTATTATCTTTATAAAAACAGATTTCCATACAATAAAATTGACCCTTGTCTGATATTGTTGTTGTAAAGGTTTTTGAATCTAATTTTTTTCTATCGTCAACCCACGAATAGCCATGTCTAAAAAGCCAATTCATAATAAAATCGCCGTCAAATTTTTCATTATGAAAATACAGTTTGTCATTATAATATATGGTTGCACACATTTGCATAAAATCGTCAATGTTATTATAATACCAAAATTCGTCACTCACTATATCATAACAACCAACTGCCCAAACACGACAATCATCTTCATACGTGGTTGTTTCAAAATCACACACGATAACTCGTTGGTTACAAGTTGCCTTTTTCTTTTTCATATGCTATTCTACGGCGTAAATTTTCTAGGTAATTACTCGCTTTTTCCTGTTCCTCGCTTTTGTCATATACATAGTCAATATCCAAAAAATCTTCTTGTTGCACCCATATCATAAAGTTCTTCTTTGGGACTTTTTCTACTTCTTGCAAAATTTCTTTTGAAAAAGTAGGAAAATTTATTTCAACTGCTTTTTTATAATTTTCTGCCCATTGTTTTTCTTTCTCTTTTTTATATTCTTGCGTCTGCCGTCTTTCTAATTGTCTGATTCTTATTTCTAATTCCAAAGGTGTAAATTCCTCTGCTTTTTTTCTAATTTCAAAGGCTTTACTTCTCTTTTTTACTCTCTCAATTCCTGTAGGTTTACCCTCGTCATATCGTTCTACCTCTTGTGTTTCTGCCAACCTTTTATTTTCTAAATTTTTAACGCTTTCGTATCGAGCGACTTGTAATTTTGTTGGTTTTGCTCCGCTTTTTCCAAACTGCGGAATTATATCTTTTGCCATAAGTGCTTTTGCCTGTGCTTGCACATCTTTATAACTTCCAACCGTTTCAAGAAATTTTGCAACCGTCATTTTCTGTGGTAAATACTGCTGATACTGTATCGGCGTTTTTCTTTTCGCTTGTCCAATTCTACGATTAAAAGTTTTAACCAAATCACTAATATTTTCAAGTGTTTTTTCACTCGGTTCGTACATGATACATCTCCCCTTTCATTTTTTTTTTTTAGGGCGGATAGTAACTATTTACTAACCACCCTAAAGGAAGAGAGTTTATATTCAAATTAAACTAATTATCTTTTTTTATACGGCTCGCAAAATTGTCGCTTTATAACCGCCCTTTGTTTTTACTTTACAAACTTCAAAAGTTACGCCATCTTCCCATGTCGGAACTCCGAACAACGCAAATGCACGTTTGATTGAATTGTAAACGCCTTTTGAATTTGTGGCATATGTTTTTCCGTCTTTACAAATAAGCGTAATCATGATTTTTTCTTTTTCAACTGGTTCAAATCCGTCTTTGTTTTCTTCGTCATCTTCTGCCGTGTAACGCTCCGCATACACATTGACAACACAAATCTGCTTTCCAACCATGTCGTCAAGGCTTGCGTCTGCGTTGTTGATAGCATTAAATAACTGCACTTTTTCTTCCTGTGTTTTGCACTCCATAGAGCAAAAAACATCATTTTCACTTTTCATTGTAACTAACTCATTTCTACTCATTTTAATCACCTTTTTAACCTTTCTTTTTTTTACTGTTTAATAATTTCTACATGTGCCTGTTCAATAAAATCATTGAGTGGCATTGAGTACTTGCAAGTTGTCTTTTTCACTTCTTGCAAAACTGGTTCATTTGCTACACCTTTAGCAATAAGAATTTTTTTTAGTTTGTCATTACTATGCCTAGTTCCAATAATACTTTCATGGCGTAGTTCTGATAAAGTCATTTCACCATTTACAAAGATAGCGTCTTTGTATGTGACTTCTGTTATTGCAAGGTTGCGTGTAATAAACTTCTCCGTATTATCTCTCCTTTCTATGTTTCACGTGAAACATTGTTTTTTATATTTACAAGGACTATTATAAAATGTAATTGTGTCCTTGTGAATAACAAAATGTAAATAAATTGTGAATTATGGTTGATTATCAAGTAGGAATTGTTCAAATTCTTCTATTTGAAAATGTGCAAAAGAACCACACGAAAAATGTTGCATTTTTATCCCTACGAATTTTTTTAATAAAAAATCTCTCTCATTTACAATGTCCCTTGTAAATATACAAAAATTCTTAAAAAATTCAATAAAAGAATCAACCCCACCGAAATTTTTATGTACGGATAAAGTTGCAACTTTTAATCCTGTGCGAAAATCGTAAATTTCAAACAAACATTCATTCACTGCCGTTATTGCAATATTACCAAGTTTCAACACATTTTTCTTTTCAACAACTATATCCTTTTCAGTTTCTCTGATTGCGTTTAATACACAAAACTCAAAATCTTCCATCATAATATTACACCACCTTTCATAAGTGCTAATATAATCAACGTTAGTAAAACAATGCATAGAATACAATCTAAAACACCAAAATTGTTATCTAGCAAATTGACATATTTTGCAATGTGCAAACCGTTGTAATATATATCGTTTTCGTCAATTTCTAAATTACAATAATTCAACCACTTAATGAATTTATCATCATTTATTTTTTTCTTGTCACCGTCATCAAAATATATTTTTATCATATTATAAACTCCTTTCTAATTCGTTCTGTACCTCTGATAAAATTGTATACAATTTTTCCATACATGATACTGCATTACTTTTTATCGATTTTAAGATATTTATGACAAAAATTGTGTAAATCTTAAAATCGAGTATTGCTTTAAGTAGACTTTCCTTTTTATCTGCATATAAACATAGTGTATTATTAACTGTGCTATAATTACAATTATTACACCCAACGCACATTACATAGGTATCAAGTATGGTTTTGTTCGGAAAGACAATATGCAAATTGCCTTTCCCGATTCTATATTCATTCATTGTATTACCTCAATTCTTTCTACTGATTCAAATTCTTCAAGGTCAACAACCCAAACACTGTTATCGTCCCGAATAACATGTGACTTAAAACTCATAACAACCATTACACCATAATGATTTGCCATTTGTCTTTCCTCTGGAATTGCAAAACTATTTTCATGGGGTTTTACATTTCCAAAATAATATATGTCATTGCTTTTGATAAATCTAGTATAGCCTTTCCGTATAACCCACGGCAAATCTTTGTATTTCACTTTCCTTGTTTTTATAACCATCATTTTTCACCACTCACACCTTTCATG
>ERZ809074.3354-NODE-3354-length-15188-cov-7.588846_pt1 | contig 15188 bp, 13 predicted proteins | sample MGYA00520795_ERZ809074 | MGnify/ENA primary metagenome ERZ809074 (study PRJEB31570, sample SAMEA3212989) | Homo sapiens | biome: human-gut; feature: human gut; material: fecal | place: Sweden | collected 2011 ...
CTCGGCGTTAGGAAGAGGAGGGTGAGCCACGGGGCAAGGTATGCGGTGGTTAAGAAGTCCGGGGCTAAAACTGTGTAGGGCTGTGTTGGGTTGTGTATAGTTGGGCGGGGCAACTATACACTGCTTTAAGAACTGTGTATCAGGGAATTAAGGGAATGAGTGCCGGGTTGACGGGTTTTTCGGGGATAAAAAACGCGTATAGGGGGCGAAAAAAACTTTTGGATAACGGGGCGTGTGTGTGTCCACGAATTTTTGGGAAAATATTTTTTTGCCCACGAATTGCACGAATTTTCGTGCAAGCGAGTGCAAAACCGAACGAATTTACCAGTTTTTATTTGCCCACGAATTTCACGAATTTACACTAATCCCTTTCAATGAGTAAAATGGCGACCTGATCGGTCGCACTAATCTCACGAATTTTCGCGCAAGCGAGCGCAGAGCCGAATATATTCGAGCTATGCCGAGCGCAGCCGAAAATCTCTAATACAATGCTTTGATTAGTGAAAATTCGTGCGACCTTTAAGGTCGCCATTATCTAAACGCTTTGTTATTCGTGTAAATTAGTGAAATTCGTGGACAAAAAAAATCGTGGACTAAAACCCTTCTTAAAAGTGCAATTTCTCGCCAAGCCAAAGCGAATAAATTCTCTTTGGTCTTTTGGCTTAACGCAATCGTTCCTATATATGCACCTTTTCCAAAACTCCCAAGACTCCAATGCCTGCAAAGACCGAGACTGGCGTGGAAGTGCGCGTGCCTCTCTTCATCAACGAAGGCGAAATCATCGAAGTCGATACGCGCGACGGTTCTTACGTGAACCGCGTCAAGGCATAATTGCAGTATACCTTATTACACGATAAAAAAAAGGTGTGTCATAATTGGCGCACCCTTTTTTATGTCTTTAATTTAATTCTAACGGACAAACAGTTTCTGCAAAGCCTTTTGCACAGGGGTAAGCAGTATTGAAGAAGCAAGAGAAAGCAAAACAAGCACGCAGAACATCAATAAAGGATAAGACAGCCCATAGATGAAATCGTGGCAGATGTAGTAGGCAAAGAACGTATGGCACAGCCACATATTTGTAGAATGCACTCCGAAATAACACAAGATATCGCGCCACCAACGGGCACGGGACATAGATAGATACAAGGGCAATAATATCAAAACAAAAATATTATTATTATTAAGGAAGCTCGGCCCGAGGGACATGCGCAACAGGCAACACACTAAGATAATCAGCAGCAGACACAACGAGGGCGGAAAGCCCCAGATTTTAGCACACTTTTCTTTCAGCTTATTCCTATTATCGATATCAAGCCAACCTCCTAAGGCTATGGCAGCACCCCAAACGAACATACTCGACAGCGCAACCGTGTCAAAGGCGATGCGAAACGGCAAAAAGGAAAAATACGGTTTACACAAAGGCCTTGTTATCTGGCATAGGATAAAAATAACAATGAAAAAGACTATCCAACCCGTCTTTATCCGCGAAGTGCCATCACCCGCTTTTTGCGACATTAAGGGCAAAAAGAAGGGAGCAAACAGCACAAGCAGCACATAAGAAAATAAGAACCACCATTCGTTGTTGTAGCTGCAACTCACACCGATAAAGTTCAACAAGAACTCGCTGGCAGAACCCGGATAACTCTCTGAGGCGGCAAGGCAGCCCCAAACTATAAACGGCAGAAACACCACCCAATATATTATATATAGCTTGGCAACGCGCCGGCAGGCACTCTTGAAGTCGAGCCTGCCGGCTGCCAATATCGAGCCGTGTCCGTAACCGCTGATAAAGATGTACAGAGGCACACAGAATGCGCCTACCCGGCTTAAAGCATAAACCAAAGGCTTGCCATTCCAGAAATAAAGGAAGGTGGTGCATTCTGCAACGCGTTGTTGCGTATTGAACAGATGAAGCATCAGCATCAGCAAAATAGCGATGCCTTTCAACTCCAAACTTTCTTTCTTATCCATAAAAGGAAACAACAATCTTACATTCCGCTTTCCTTGCGCTCGCGTATGCGCTCGTTTGCCCTATCGCGGTTAGCTGAAAAATAATGCCCATTTCCGTCGTTATCATAATATATTCTCGAAGACGACGAAGACGAACCGCCGCCACCGTTTGACGAACCCATGAGAGCTACCCCAAAGACACAGGCTACAATAGCAGCCAATACCATAAGGATTTGCAGGATAAGCTGGAAGATAACGGCAATCAGTCCGTAAATGGCAATCACGGCACCAATGGCGTAAACGATGAGGAAGATCGAGAAAAGACCGCCGAGGCTCTTGCCCAAAGCCTTGACGTTGCGGTAAGAAGAGTAAGCAATGCCGACAATAAGCGTAATAAAGAACGCGGCAATGCACGCGCCGTCCATGATGCTATTCAGTCCGCAGACGGCTAAGATGATGGCCACGACTATCACAACCGGAATGGAAGCACCGACGCTGATAAGCAGCGGCATGAACGATAGGCGCTGGCCTTCCTTGACATATTCCTCTAAAAGGTTCTTGTAAAGCAAAACGCTGAACAACTGGCACGCCACAAGCACCACGAACGGCACTACGCGCAAGAGCGAGCCGAAGAAACCGTAGCGGTCGGGGTCGCACCACCAGAATGTGTTGCTGCCCATCACCAGCCACGCCGCCATTTCGATTGCCGAAACGAGCAGCATCGCAGCCGGCAGCACATAGAGCGCGGGGCGCTTGAGCGACGGACAAAGTTTCAGCGGCAAAACGCCGATGATAATAGCCACAAGCAGCAGTAGAATCACAAACAGGTAGGGCGTGAACGTGGCGAAGAACTTAGCCGCCCACTTGTGGTTGCTCATATCGCGGTCTGCGCCGAGTACATCGACCGTGCCCTCGGGATTATCCTCTGAAAGTATCAGATATTTTTTAAACATGCAATAGGTATTGCCGTCTTTCACAATCACGGCATACAGGGAGTCAGAAGCCATAAGCTCTTTTACCCGCACGGTGTCGCCCAAAGCCAATTTGAACGCCGTGTTGCCGCGATAGGCTTTGCCGGTGTCCTTTGCTGTTTGGATAACATAGGCCTCGATGGAGTCGGGGAAGTTGTTGTCTACCACGTAAAGTTGCGCCGCGCTCCTCACGGGAAACATCGCGAAGGCAAAAGCCGCAAAGAGCAGCTTGAAGAAAACGGAAAGATGCTTTTTCATAACGGTCCGGTTTTATGGTTAATACTGTTTATGAGAGCAAAAATAAGGATAAAATACCTTTTCTGCCCATTTCATAGCACAAAATGCACGAAAGGGAGGCAAAGAGGCGCAAAAATAAAAGAGGCATGCAAAGCTGCATGCCTCTTTTCATAATTTCTTAAATATCTTATTTCACAATCACTTTCCTGCCGCCCACGATGTAGATGCCCGATTGCAGGTCGGTGCAGGCGTTGGCGTGGCACACGTTGCGGCGCACGAGGCGGCCGTCGGCTGAATACACGTTGACGGTTTGGCTCGATGCGGCGGCAGGCGTGAGGGCGGCGATGCTGCTTTGCGTGCCGTTTTGCACGTAGAGTGCCACAAGCGTCTGCGAGGAAGTGTAGCAGGCAAAGCGCGGCGCACTGCTGTTGTAGCGGATATAGCGGCCTTCGTAGTAGTTGTTTTCAATTTCGGCCATGCCCGTGGAGGTGAAGCTGATGCTCCACTGCGCGTTGTCGGAGTCTTCGGAGGCGAGGGCGTTGAGTTTGTTGCCGTTGGTGTTGAGTCCGAGATATGTCTGCTCAACCGCGTCGAAGAACGTCCAGCGTCCTTCGCTGCCGCCTAAGAGGAGGGCGCGGGGCGCGCCGTCTTCGTTCACGGAGGTCGTGATGGAGCCGTTGTCGTTAAATTCTATTTCTGCGTAGGAGCGCACATCGGTGTTCGTTTCTGCCAAAGCGCGGCTCTTGGAAGGGCACACAATGAGGTAGTTGCTGCCGGGAATGAGCTGCGTGGCGGAGGTGACGGGAATGAAATCGTTTTCGCCGTAAATGCCGGCGTTGTTGCTCACTTTATACGTCGCGCTCACGGTGCTGCTCTTCTTATCGCCGAGCTGGGCGTAGGCGGAAATGGTGGTTTCTTCGTTGATCGTGAACTTGACGGGGGGATAGGCGCAAAGTTCCTCGCCGCCGTTGAGGGCATAATATATATATGCGCCTTCGGTGGTGCAGGTTATGGTCACCTCCGTGCCTTCTGCCACGTAGCCGCCTGCGGGCGAGAATACGGGGTCGTTGGGCGTGACGGGCTGCTCGCTGCCGCCGCCTGCCTCAAAGTCGTCGGGATTGAAGGGCGTGGTGTTCTTGTCGCCCCACACGTATTGCTCGAGTCCCGGGAAGTCGACAAAAGGATTTCTGTTGTGCTGAATGCCATAAATCGCGTTGTTGCGGTCTATTTCCTTTTGGCTAACGGGGTCTTGTTGCGCCCAGCGCAGGAGCATCTGCAAGGCCCACGATGCGTAAGCGGTGTTTTTGTTGTTGCTCAGCATGGGACTGCTCCACGAGGCAATTTTGTCTTCGTAGGCTGTCGCCATATAGAAATAAATGCGTGCGAAGTCGCCTTTGTATTCGTCGTTCGGTTCGAACACGGTGCCTGAATACCCGCTCACCGAGCACGGTCCGAGTTTGCTCCACCCCTGGTTGGAGGTATAGGTGGGGCTTTTGGTTTCGCCGTAGGGATAGTTGCTGCGGCGGCCGTTCACGTAACCGTCGGAAGGCACAAGGTGCATGAGGTCGGTGTACATGGGTTTGGCATCGTTGAACCAGCTTTTGGGGAACGAGTGCTCGCGGTTGTACTTGTCGCCCTCTTTTTTGTAATTGCCGGCCTGGTCGGTGCCGAAGGAGAAATTGGTGGTGGCGGAATACATGTCCCACACTTTGCCGTCCTCGCGCATATCGGTGGTGCGGAAGTCGGTCCAGAGGTTGTCGTAGCTGCGTGCCGTGTGGTCGGCCACAATATCAAACAATGCCGTTTTCAGGGCATAGCCCGTTTTGCCTTTTGCCGCGCTGTAATAGCCCGAGGGGGCTTGCGCCTGCGAAAGGAGCGCAACGGCGGCGATACATAAGAATGAGAAAATCTTTTTCATTGCGTATATATTTATATTGTATATCAGTTGGTGGAATTATGTGCTAAGTGCCTTCCAGGCAGATTTTTCTTAAATTGCCGAGCGTAGCCGAAAAAATCAAATGCAATCATTGCATTAGTGAAATTCGTGGATTAAAGAGCAAAACCAGCGCAAATCTTTGCAAAATTGGGACTTTTTATCGAGACGCGCCCAAAGAATGGGTTACAAAAACGCTATTTCCTCCATATTTTGACCGCTTTTCTCGTAAGATAGTCAATTTCTATGTAATTTTGCTTGCAGAAACTTATATTGCAAAACGTGATCAAGAAGCACGCACTTATATTTCTTTCCCTTTTATTTATTGCGGCGGCATTTCTGCCGCTAAACTCCGTTGCGGAGAAATGGAAGCCCGAAACGCTGCCGATGGTATTCCTGCAAAACGACCACCGTTTCGTGTGCAACCCCGACGGGGTGCTTTCCGACTCCGCCGTGGCTCGCGCCGACAGCATGCTTTATGTGCTCTACAAACAGCAGGGCGTGCAGACGGTTGTGGCAGCGGTGAAACAACTCGACGGCGACGACCCGTATGAGTTCGGCATGGCACTGGCGCGCAAGTACGGCATCGGCAACAAGCAAAGCACGGGACTGATTGTGATCCTCGCCACAGAGGACCGCTCCTACCAAATTCTCACGGGGCGAGGGCTGGAAGGCACGCTGCCCGACGCCATGGTGCGCCGCGTCGAAAACCGCATCATGGTACCGCTGCTCAAAAACGAGGATTGGGACGCCGCCATCGTGCAGACGGTCGACGCGCTCGCTAAAGTGATTGCCGGCGACACGTCCATCGTTTCTGACGATGAGGAAGACGAAGACTTCGGCGTGGTGATAGGATTACTGGCGGCCGTGTTTGTGGGTTTTATCGTGCTGATGATGCTCATTGGCTACGCATCCATAAAGAAATGCCCCAAGTGCGGCAAGCGTGCCATGCAGACCGTGAGCAAGAAGCGGCTCAACCGCATCAATTCGAGCACCTGGCTGGTTTCCAAGACGTGGAAATGCAGCAAGTGCGGCCACACGATGCAGACCACTGAACAGGAAAACGACAATATCAACGGTTCCTCCGGCGGCCCGGTTATCTTCGGCGGGGGCGGACGCGGCTTCGGCGGTGGAGGCGGCGGTTTCAGTGGCGGTTCGTTCGGCGGAGGCTCGTTTGGAGGCGGCGGCAGCGGCGGACGCTTCTAATTATTCCATAGTCTATTTAACTCTTTTCTTAACAATAAAACTTTCCTACCATGTCTAAGACTTTATCCAAAGGCAGCATCACGCTAATTGCCATCGGCATCGTTATCCTCATTCTCATCGGCGGCACGCTCACCACCTACAACGGACTTGTGTCGAAGGACGAAGCCGCTTCCACCGCTTGGAGCAACCTGCAAGCGCAATATCAGCGCCGCGCCGACCTCGTGCCCAACCTCGTGAATACCGTGAAAGGATATGCCAAGCACGAGAGCGAGACGTTTGAAAACGTCGTGGCAGCACGCGCCAAGGCAACGCAACTCTCCGTTGACGCTGATAACCTCACGCCCGAACGCGCCCGTCAAATCTTGCAGGCACAGGGCGACCTCTCCACCGCGCTCGGCAAACTCATGGCCATATCTGAAAGCTATCCCGAACTGAAAGCCAGCGAGAACTTCTCGGAACTGCAAGCGCAACTCGAAGGCACGGAAAACCGCATCGCCGAGAGCCGCCGCCGCTACAACGAGTCGGTGCAGACGTTCAACACCGCCGTACGCCGTTTCCCCGCCAACATCGTGGCCGGCATCTTCGGCTTTGAAAAGAAGTCTAAGTTTGAGGCACAGGAAAGCGCAGCCAACGCCCCCCAAGTGGAATTTTAATTTTTTGAAACCAACTATTTAGTAAACTAGTAAACAAGGAAATTTTCGTGCAAGCGAGAGCAGAGCCGAACTTGTTCGGGCTATGCCGAGTGCAGCCGAAAATCTCAAAGAAACAAGACAAGTTACTCATATAAATTTATATTTTACAAAACATCTCTGTCTCGTATACTCGTTTACTTGTCTACTCGTCTACTAATAAACCTATCCTCTATGGACAGCAAGCAAAGATACATGATGCGCGGCGTAAGCGCAATGAAAGAGGACGTGCACAACGCCATTAAGAACATCGACAAAGGCATCTTCCCGCAGGCTTTCTGCAAAATTATCCCCGACATCCTCGGCGGCGACCCCGAATATTGCAACATCATGCATGCCGACGGCGCAGGCACTAAGTCGTCGCTCGCCTACATGTATTGGAAGGAAACGGGCGACCTCTCCGTGTGGAAAGGCATCGCGCAGGACGCGCTCATCATGAACACGGACGACCTGCTCTGCGTGGGCGCGGTGGATAATATTCTCGTCAGCTCCACCATCGGGCGCAACAAGATGCTCATTCCCGGCGAGGTGATCTCTGCCATTATCAACGGCACGGACGAACTCCTCCAGCAGATGCGCGACATGGGTATCGGCATCTATGCCACTGGCGGCGAAACGGCCGACGTGGGCGACCTTGTGCGCACCATTATCGTGGACTCCACGGTGACTTGCCGCATGAAGCGCAGCGACGTAATCAACAACGCGAATATTCGCCCGGGCGACGTCATCGTGGGCCTCTCGTCTTCGGGTCAGGCCACCTACGAAACGGCCTACAACGGCGGTATGGGCAGCAACGGCCTTACTTCTGCCCGACACGACGTGTTTGCCAAATATCTCGCCGAGAAATATCCCGAAAGCTATGATAAGGCTGTGCCTGAGGAACTGGTTTACAGCGGCAGCTATAAACTCACCGACCCCGTAGCCGGTGCGCCCATAGACGCCGGTCGCCTTGTGCTCTCGCCCACAAGAACTTACGCGCCGGTTGTTAAACAGTTGCTCGACCGCCTGCGCCCCGAGATACACGGCATGGTGCACTGCACCGGCGGCGCTCAGACCAAGGTGCTGCACTTCGTTGGCGACAACTGCCGCGTCATCAAGGACAACATGTTCCCCGTACCGCCCCTCTTCAAGGCCATCGCCGAAGAAAGCGGAACGGACTGGGCAGAAATGTACAAGGTATTCAACATGGGGCATCGCCTCGAAGTGTACCTCGCGCCCGAGCACGCGCAGCAGGTCATCGACATCTCCCGCAGTTTCAACATCGACGCGCAAATAATCGGCCGCATCGAGGAAGGACCGCGCTCGCTGACGATTAAGAGCGAGTTTGGCACGTTTGAATATTGATAAACGACCATTAATTGCGCTTCTCGCCCGAGGCAACTGCCTTGGAAAGACGCTGCCTCGTCCTACCCAACGTTTTCGTTAAGCCAAATGAGCAGAGTTTAAGCTTGCTTGAATACTCTGCCATGGCGAGAAAACGTCTGTTGAAAACGAACGCATATTTACCTCCTTAATATGGTACCCAAATTTGAAGACTGTATGTTGCCTATAATGACATTCTTGTCTGACGGCAAAGCCCATACAGGTAAGGAAATCCTTAACCACGTCGTTGAACACTTCAACCTCTCGGAAGACGACGTCCAAGAATTATTGCCCAGTAAAAAGGGCACAAGGCTTGCAACCAATTTTTCTTGGGCAAAATCATTCCTGAAAGTAGCCAAACTAATCAATTCTCCGAAACGCAACACCTTTATCATCACCGATGAGGGCATGAAACTGTTGGCAAAGCAACCGCAAAGAATTGACACAAAACTGCTTAGCCAATACCCGTCTTTCAAGGAATGGCAACAACAAGGGAAAAAGGAAACTAAAACGACGGTTCTATCTGATGTTGAAGCCGAATACCATACAACAGACAAGACGCCAGAAGAAACTATAGAGTATGCTTTCCAACAAATCAAAAAGTCTTTGGCGCAAGAACTGCTTGACGAGATATGCAACCAGTCGCCTGCGTTCTTTGAAACGTTGGTCGTGAAACTGCTGTTGGCAATGGGCTATGGAGGTTCTTTCAACGAACTTTCTGAAATGGTCGTTGGCAAAACGGGCGACGAGGGCATCGACGGTATCATAAAGGAAGATAGGCTGGGCCTGGACAATATCTATATTCAAGCCAAACGCTGGAATAAAGACCATTGCATCGGCAGACCTGAAATCCAAAAGTTTGTCGGCGCGCTTTCCGGGCAAGGCGCAAGCAAAGGCATTTTCATCACTACAGCCTATTTCAGCGAACAAGCAAAGAATTTCAAGCCCTACAACAACATTAAAGTAGCGTTGATCGACGGCGAAAAGTTGTGCGAGTATATGATGGAGCACAACTTAGGCGTTACCACGCAAGAAACCTACGAGGTGAAACGGCTCGACAGGGACTTCTTCGCAAATGAAGAATAAAAGGCACGCTTTTTCCTTGTTGTTAACATGAGCGATTACCCCGACACCATACAATATTATATACATGGCAACAACCACACTATTAGAAAAACTCGAAGGACTGCAAGCACGCTTTGAGGAGGTGGCAACGCTGATCACAGACCCCTCTGTCATCGCCGACCAGCAGCGATACGTGCGCCTCACGAAAGAATACAAGGAACTCGAAGACCTCATGGCGGCACGAAAGGAATATGCCACGCTGCTCACGAGCCTTGACGAGTGCAAGCAGCTCATTGTGAACGAGCAAGACCCAGAACTTAAAGAGATGGCGCGCGAGGAACTCGCCGCCGCCGAGCAACGTCTACCGCAGCTTGAAGAGGAAATAAAACTCATGCTTGTGCCCAAAGACCCCGAAGACAGCAAAAACGCCATTCTCGAAATACGCGGCGGCACAGGCGGCGACGAAGCCGCACTCTTTGCCGGCGACCTCTTCCGCATGTACACCAAATACTGCGAGCGCAAAGGCTGGCACCTCGAAGTGTCGAGCGCGAGCGAGGGCGCAGCGGGCGGTTTCAAGGAAATTATCTGCTCCGTGACGGGCGCAGATGTATACGGAACGCTCAAATACGAGAGCGGCGTGCACCGCGTGCAGCGCGTGCCCGCCACAGAGACGCAGGGCCGCGTGCATACCTCCGCCGCCACTGTGGCGGTGCTGCCCGAAGCCGAGGCGTTCGACGTGGTCATCAACGAGGGCGAGATTAAATGGGACACGTTCCGCAGCTCCGGCGCGGGCGGACAGAACGTGAACAAGGTGGAGAGCGGCGTGCGCCTGCGCTACAACTGGAAAAACCCTGTGACGGGCGAAGTGGAGGAAATCCTCATCGAATGTACCGAGACGCGCGACCAGCCTAAGAATAAGGAACGCGCCCTCGCACGCCTGCGCACCTTTATCTACGACCGCGAGCACCAGAAGTACACAGACGACATCGCCTCGCGCCGCAAGACCCTCGTTTCTACGGGCGACCGCTCCGCTAAAATCCGCACCTACAACTATCCGCAAGGCCGCATCACCGACCACCGCATCAATTATACCATCTATAACCTCGCGGCTTTCATGGACGGCGATATTCAAGACTGCATCGACCACCTCATCATTGCCGAAAACGCCGAACGCCTCAAAGAGGCGGAACTCTAAGCAGCAACCACGCAACAGATTCCAATACAAGAAGACGAGTATGCAAGTAAACGAGTAGACAAGACAGGTTACTCTTCTTAGTTAATTCCAAGAGAACAATATCATTATGGTATTAACTGCCTGGAAGGCAGTACAGAGCGAAGCGATAGTAACCGGGGACGAAGTCCTCGGAGAAGTCTATTGCAATGATTCTGCCTGGAAGGCAGTACGCCTTTGGAAATGTTCAAAGATCAAGTCCTGTGGCGTAGTGCCTTCCAGGCACATCATCCTTTCCATGCCTTTCCGGGCACTTCGTACCCGGTTACTGTCGCTACGCTCCGTAGTGCCTTCCAGGCACTTAACACATAACTCATCTAACGCTTTTTACCCTCAAAATAATTTATAGCTATGAACAAACAGCAAATCATCGACAACATCGCCCGCAAAGGCTCGTTCCTCTGCGTCGGACTCGATACCGACTTGAAGAAGATGCCACAGCACATCATTGACAACAGCGCAACGACGGCAGAAGCCATCTTCACGTTCAACAAAGCCATCATCGACGCCACCGCCCCCTACTGCGTGGCCTACAAGCCCAACCTCGCTTTCTACGAATGCTTCGGCATCGAAGGCTGGCAGGCGTTTGAGCAAACGGTACAGTATATCAAGGTAAACTATCCCGACCAATTCATCATTGCCGACGCGAAGCGCGGCGACATCGGCAACACCTCCGCCATGTACGCCCGCACCTTCTTCGAAGGCACGCAGGTGGACGCGCTGACCATTGCGCCCTACATGGGCGAAGACAGCGTAACGCCGTTTCTCACCTACCCCGGCAAGTGGGCGGTGCTGCTCGCCCTGACGAGCAACAAGGGCTCGCACGATTTCCAGCTCACCGCCGACACGGAGGGCGAGCGTCTCTTCGAGCGCGTGCTCCGCGTGTCGCAGCAGTGGGGCACTGACGAGCAGATGATGTATGTGGTAGGTGCCACGCAGGGCAAACTCTTTGAAGACATACGCCGCATTGCGCCGCGCCACTTCCTCCTCGTGCCCGGCGTGGGGGCACAGGGCGGCTCGCTCGAAGAAGTGTGCCGCTACGGCATGACCCCGCGCTGCGAACTCCTGGTAAACTCCTCACGCGGCATCATCTACGCCGATTCTACCGAGGACTTTGCAAAGGTAGCCGGCGAAAAGGCCCGCGAATTGCAGGAGCAAATGCAGAAACTGCTGAAATAAGGCATCTTCCTGCACCTCAAGGAAAGGGGCGTTCTGCAAAACCCGCGGCTCCTATATAAAACCTCAGACTTTCCCCTTCCAATTTTTTACTTTCAGGCAGATAGTTTTTATTATCTGCCTGATATTTTTTACTATCTGCTAAGAAAAACTGCGTTTCAAGCGAAAAAAGCGTAACTTTGCAGGGTTTATGTGCGGACACGCCCCTTGCGCAAATGCTTCAGACGCTCAACCAAATCGACCAAACGCTCACGCTATCCCTCAACGGCAGCCACTCGCTATTTCTTGACGGAGTAGCCGCAACAGCCACGCAGACAATTACTTGGATGCCCGTTGCTGTTGTGTTGCTTTATGTCGTGATACGCAACAACGACCTGCGGGCCGTGGGCACAATCGTGCTCGCCATCGCGCTGAGCATCTTGATTGCCGACCAAGGCGCGTCGTCTATTTGCAAGCCGCTCTTCGGACGGCTCCGCCCCACGCACGAGCCTTCTATCATGTATGCCATCGACGTGGTGAACGGTTATCGCGGCGGCAAGTTCGGCTTTATCTCGAGCCACGCCGCCAACACCTTCGCCGTGGCCACGCTGCTCACGCTGCTGGTTCGCGGCAGGCGGCTCGCCATCGTGCTGTTCGGCTGGGCTTTGCTCAACTGCTGGACGCGCGTGTACCTCGGCGTGCACTATGTGGGCGACCTGATGTGCGGCGCCCTATGGGGCACGCTTACTGCCACGGCGGTCTACTTCGCCGCCAAACGCCTCTGCCCCACCCTCACCGCTTCCAACAGGCATTATACGCGACACGCGGGCTTCACGCCGGGAGGCTATCAGTGCGCCACGGTGGAACTGCTCGAACTGGCACTGCTGACCACCTATTTTTACATACTATTCAGGGCACTCTTCTTCGGATGACAATGCAAAAGTTCATTAGGTTTCTGAAAGACTGGACGCTGGCAATTTCCATCGTGATGGGTATGCTGGCGTATTTCGCGTTTGCCGCCTGCCCGCTCTTCGACGGCGTGCGCCCTTACGCCGAACCTACGGTGGCTATCGTGCAGCCCACGCTGCTCTTCCTGATGCTTTTCTTCACGTTTTGCAAGATTTCGGTGCGCGACCTGCGCCTGCGCCGCTGGCACGGCGTGCTGCTCGCCACGCAGCTGCTCTGCTTCGCCGCCACCGCCGCTGCCGTGCTGCTCATGCCGCAGAGCGGCGGGCGCGTCATCATGGAGGCTGCCATGCTCTGCTTCATCTGCCCCACAGCCACGGCCTCGGCCGTCGTGACCACAAAGTTGCGCGGCGACGCGGCGGGCATCACTGCCTATCTCGTCATGATCAACATCGCCGTGGCGGTGTGCTTCCCGCTCATCGTGCCGATGATTCACCCTGAAGCGGGCAGCAGTTTCGTTCCGGCGTTTCTGCTGATATTGGTCAAGGTGTTCCCTACGCTGATTCTGCCTTTCATCTCGGCGCAGCTCGTGCGGGAGTTCCTGCCGGGCTTTGTAAGGAAAGTGGCCGCTGTGCCCAACCTCGTGTTCTACCTCTGGGCGGTGTCGCTCGCGCTGGCCATCGCCGTGACCACGCGCATCATCGTGCACAGCGACTTCGGGCTGGCGGTTGATTGCGGCATCGCGCTCTCGTCGCTCATTGCCTGCGCCGTGCAGTTCTTCATCGGCCGGGAAATCGGCATTCGCTATGGCAGCCGCATCGCCGCCTGCCAGGCCTTCGGGCAGAAAAACACGACGCTCGCCATCTGGATGGGCTACACCTTCCTCACGCCCGCCACTTCCATAGCGGGCGGCTTTTACAGCATCTGGCACAACGTCTACAACTCATGGCAACTGTATAAGGAAAACCGACGCGGCGACAACCAACTCTGATAAACAAATCAAACCACATACAATAACAATGAATTTCAAGCATCTCTTATTGGCAATCCTTGCCACAGGCGCACTCTCCGCCGCCGCAGAAGAACCGGCCGACGGGCTGGCCGCCAACGGCTTGGCTGCCGACACCACCGACACAAGAACAACACACACCGGCTTCATCGCCAAGACGAAAGAAAAACTCAAAAGCATTGAGGACAAACTCAAATTCGGCGGCTACATCATCGGGAAATATTCTTACAACGACCGCGAAGCACAGGCCACCGACGGCGGTTTCGACCTGCGCTTCATACGCCTCTATGCCAACGGCTACTGCTTTAAGGACTTCTACTACCGCTTCCAACTCGAGGTGAACGGCGCGCCGGGCGTAGACAAAGGGCCGCGCATTGTGGATGCGTTTGTGGAATGGCAGCACTGGAATTTCTTCCGCGTAAAACTCGGACAGTTCAAGCGCTCATTCGGTTTTGAAAATCCTTACAGCCCGCTCAACGTGGGCCTTGGCTCTTACTCTCAGGCCACGATGAAACTCGCCTCTATCAACGACCGCATCGGCGAGCACAAGAGTTCGGGCCGCGACCTCGGTCTGCAGTTCCAAGGCGACGGCATCAAGGGCAAGAAGGAAGGGCACTACTGGCTGCACTATCAGGTGGGCGTGTTCAACGGACAGGGCATCAACCACACCGACAAGGACCACGCCAAGGACTTCATCGGCGGCCTGTGGATACGTCCTATCAAAACGCTCGAAATCGGCGGTTTCGGCTGGATTGGGCAGTACACGAACGAAAGTTTCACAAATCCTGAAAAGCAACTCAAAAGCACCGACCGCAAGCGCTGGGGCGCAGGCTTGAAATACGAGGACAAATGGACGCTGCGCAGCGAATACATGTACTCTTACGGCGGCGTGGTGACGGACAAGACGCGGCCGTTCCACTCAGACGCGTGGTACGTGACCCTGGGCGCGCCGATTTTCAAAAACTTCAAGGTTTACGGCCGCTGGGACTGCTACCGCGATGCGCACACTTGGGCTTCACTGAAAACGGATTACGGGCTCTCGGCCAACTACACGCTCGGCAAGAACCTTATCTTCCAGTTCAACTACACCTTCACCGACGACCGCTCCGCCCGCAACGCCGCCAAGCCCCTTGACTCGCACTACAACACGCTCGACGTGCAAGTGACCGCAAGGTTTTAATATTTAGGCTTTGACAGAATTGATTGTTGATTTTGACAAAAACCATAAAAACCGCTTGCTTCGTTTGAAGCCCAAGGGCACGCCGCCGGGCTTAACGCCGAGTTAGAAAGCCTCTCGGCTTTCACTCGCCCTTAAACCCTGCGGCTGCGGTCGGTGCCCGCCCGCTTCAAACGCCGCAAGCAAAAAACAGAAAAAAGTAGATATTTACTTTTCATTGTAAAAGCAAAGAAGAAATGCTTTACTTTTTTCTGTTTTTTGCTTGTCCTGTGTGGGCGGGCGGGAACCGACCGCAGC
>ERZ809074.3358-NODE-3358-length-15182-cov-12.194156_pt1 | contig 15182 bp, 10 predicted proteins | sample MGYA00520795_ERZ809074 | MGnify/ENA primary metagenome ERZ809074 (study PRJEB31570, sample SAMEA3212989) | Homo sapiens | biome: human-gut; feature: human gut; material: fecal | place: Sweden | collected 2011 ...
GGAACTTCAGGATGCCCTGGTTGACAGAGGGATGGAAGCGCAGGCCGCCCTTGTAAGGGCCGATGGCGCTGTTGAACTGGATGCGGTAGCCGCGGTTGACCTGCACCTTGCCCTGATCATCGACCCAGGGCACACGGAAGCTGATGACGCGCTCGGGCTCGACCAGACGCTCGATCAGGCCGGCTTTCTCGTACTCGGGGTGCTTCTCCACCACGGGCTGGATGCTCTCCAGAACCTCGCGGACTGCCTGCAGAAACTCAGGCTCATTGGCATTGCGCTGTGCAAGGCCATCGTAAACGCGCTTCAGGTATTCATTCGTCAACATAACAGAATACTCCTTTTCCTCTATATTGCAGCAGTACAGGGCCAAACGCACATTCGCCCTGTGCAGGCTTTTTCCCCTCTGCGGCACACATCTGCCGCAGAGCACTTTGTTATTATAAAGCTTTGCGGGGCAATTTACAATAGAAGCTGTGCGAATATTTTGCGAAAATCTTTCAAAAAAACAGGATAAAAGATGAACACGCTTCACAAAAAAGGAAAACTGTGCGGAAACAGGCAAAAAATCTTCTTTTCTAAAGTGAGCGGAGGCTGCAAAAGAAAGACTTTTATGGACAAATCCGTCCGAAAAATAACAAAATCCCGCCATCCTGCGCGGGGCAGAACAGCGGGAACATGAAATTTTACTTCTTGAGCAGCTTCTCGCAGGCGTCCGCGGCACCCTCCAGGTACTGGCCGCCGTAGGTCTCAATGAGGCCGGCGTCAGAGAGGCGCGCCAGCTCGGGGTCGATGGGGCATTTGGCCAGCACGGGCAGGCCGTGCTTGGCGGCCACCTCGTCCACATGGCTGTCGCCAAACACATTGATGTGTTTGCCGCAGTCCGGGCAGACAACGTAGCTCATGTTTTCCACCAGGCCCAGCATGGGCACTTTCATCATCTCAGCCATGTTCACGGCCTTGGCAACGATCATGCTCACCAGCTCCTGCGGGCTTGCCACCACCACGATGCCATCCACGGGCAGGCTCTGGAAGACCGTCAGGGGCACGTCGCCGGTTCCCGGAGGCATGTCCACAAACAGGAAATCGACGTCTTTCCAGACCACATCGGTCCAGAACTGCTTCACCGCGCCTGCAATGACGGGGCCGCGCCAGACCACGGGGTCTTCCTCGTTCTCCACCAGCAGGTTGATGCTCATGACGTCAATGCCCATCCGGCTCTGGATGGGCCAGCAGCCCTGCGCGTCGGCCATGGCACGGCCATGGATGCCGAACAGCTTGGGGATGGACGGGCCGGTGATGTCGGCGTCCAGAACGCCGCAGTGGTAGCCGCGGCGGGCCATGGCGCAGGCCAGCAGGGCACTGGTCATGCTCTTGCCAACGCCGCCCTTGCCGGATACAACGCCGATGACCTTTTTGACGCTGCTGTTGGGGTTGGGTGCGTCGTGCTGAGGCGCGGCATTGCGGGAAGAACATGCTGCTCCGCAGCTGGAGCAGTCATGGGTGCATTCTTCGCTCATTCTCTCGTTGCGCACTCCGGCGGCGTTGCCGTAGGGGAATGCGCTTCCTCCTTGCATTTTGTATCAAAGGGCGCGAACCGCCCTTGTGTGACCAACACATATCATACCATAAAAGTGGGAGAGAAACAACCCACGACGCCGCTCATCTTTTGCAAAGCGCATAAACGGGCTGTTTTGCCGCATACAGTAAACAAAACCTCCCCGTTTGTGCATTGGCGGGGAAAGGAGGCGCGCCATGCGGCAGAGCTACCTGAAGAATGCGGCCCTGATGACCGGGGCGGATGTCCTGCTCCGGCTGGCAGGCATGGGGCTGCGCATTTATCTGGCCAATGCCCTGGGCGGTGAGGGGATGGGCCTGTACCAGCTGGTGCTGGCGGTGTACGCCCTGTTCGTTACGCTGGCCACGGCGGGCGTCTCGGTGGCGGCTACCCGCCTCATGGCCGAGGAGTTGAGCCGCGGCAGGGCCGAAGCTCGGGGAATGCTGGCGCGGCTGCTGGCAGCGGGCCTTGGGCTGGGGGCCTTTGCCATGGCGGCGCAGTTCGGGCTGGCAGGATTGGCGGCTGCCTGGTGGCTGGGAGACGCCCGGGCCGCGGGCGCTCTGCGGGCGGCAGCATTCGGGATGCCCTGGATGGCCGTCTCGGCGGTGCTGCGGGGGTTCTTCATCGCCCGGCGGCGGGTGGAGCCCAACGTGCTCAGCCAGCTGGCGGAACAGACCGTCCGCATCGGGGTCGTCTATGTGGTGTTGGAGCAGGGAATCTTACGGGGCTGGGATAACGGCCGAAAGTGCACCGCGGTGCTGGCGGCCACGGCCCTGAGCGAGGCGGTCTCGGCCTGTATGATGCTCCTGTTCTACCACCGGGAGGCCCGGCGCTGCTTTGCCGGGGAAAAGGCCCGGCGCCCCCGTGACCCGGCCCGACGGCTCTGGGACATCCTGTGGCCGGTGGAGGGCGGGCGGTGCCTTGCCAGCGCCCTGCACACGGCGGAGAACATGCTGGTGCCCGCCTGCCTTGCCCTTGCACTGGTGGGGGCTGAGGGCGGACGCGACGCCGCCGTGGCCCAGTATGGCAGCCTGAAAGGAATGGCGCTGCCCCTGCTGACGTTTCCGTTTGGCCTGCTGGGCAGCCTCTCCGTCCTGCTGATGCCGGAGATCACGCAGGCCCACATCCGGGGCGAGACGGCCCGCCTGCAGGCCCTCATTGACCGGATGCTGCGGCTGACCGGGTATTTCTCCGCCCTGGCCGGGGCGGTGTTCTGGGTGCTGGGCTGTCCGCTGGCCCAGACGCTCTACCACAGCCCGGAGGCGGGCTTCTATTTGGAGGTACTTGGCCCGGCCATGCCGCTGCTCTATTTTGAGAGCATGGTAGACGGTGCCATGAAAGGGATGGGGGAGCAGAAAGCGGCGTTCCGCTACAGCGTGTGGGACTCGATCTTGCGGATCGTGGGCGTGGTGCTTCTGCTGCCCCGGTATGGGATGCCGGGTTTCCTGTTTGTGATCCTGGTGTCCAGCTGCTACACCTGCCTTGCCAACACCGGGCGGCTGCTTGCCAGCAGTGAGACAAAGCTCCGGCTCTGGCGCTGGCTGGGGGCCCCGATGTTGGCTTCTGCAGGGGCTGCAGCCGTGGGCGTGGCTCTGCGGCAAGGGCTGGCCGGGTGGTTTACCGGAGCGCTTTTGCCGCGGCTGGGAGCGCTGGCTCTCTGCGCAGGCGGGATGAGCGCCGTCTATCTCGTGGCGGCCTGGCCGCTGGGCCTGGGAGAAGAGGTGCGGGCTGCGCTGGCAAAAAAGCACTGAGTGCCGGAAAAACAGAGCGGAAATGGAAATTTTCTGGACACCGGGGCGGGAAACGAGTATAATACAATGGATACCATGGAGGCCCAGCGCCTTTTGTGGAAGTTCCCGGAAGAAAAACGGTGCGGACAGGCTCTGCACTGATGCAAAAGAGGATTTATCTGTGAAAGAAAGAAAAAAACAGCCGCCGAAAGTGTTTGCCCGGCGCGCGTTCCTGTTCTTAGTGGATGCTGTCATCGTGACGTTCAGCTTTTACTTTGCCCTGCTCCTGCGGGCGGATGGTGCTGTGGAAGCCACCTGGTGGCCCCATAACCGAGCCTTGCTCTACCACAACCTGCCCTGGATCGTGGCCGTGTACCTCGTCTGCTTTCTGGCAGGGGGGCTCTACTCCATCCTGTGGAAGTATGCAGGGGAGCGCGATCTCATCCGGCTGGCCGGGATGATCGGCGTGCCCACCGTCATCGTCTATCTGGTCAACCGCACCCTCATCCATGGCGTGCTCTTCAATTCGGCCAATGTTATGGCCTCCGTCTTCATCTTTTTGCTGGTGGGCGGCAGCCGCCTGGCATGGCGGCTCTTCCTGAACCACCCGCTGGGGGAGCGGTTGCGGGGCAACACCAACAAGGACCCCAACCGCCCGGTGATGATCGTGGGCGCGGGCGAGGCCGGCAACTGGGCCATCAACGTCTGCAAGACCAACGACCTCTACGGTCATCCGGTGGTGGCGGTGGACGATGACCCCGCCAAGCTCAACCAGACCATCCACGGCGTGCCGGTCAAGGGCACGCTGGAAGAGATTCCCGCCCTGTGCGAGAAGTACAACATCCAGGGCATCATCATTGCCATCCCCACCCTGAAAGGTAGCCGCCTGAACCATGTCATCGACCTCTGCGTTTCCACCCACTGTGCCGTGCAGATCCTGAGCGACCCGCAGCTGGTGGGAGCCAACGCGCCGGGGCAGGGGGCATTCCGTGAGCTGAACACGGCGGACTTCCTCTCCCGCGAGGAGGTCACGCTGGACACCGCCAAAATTTCCGGCTACCTCACGGGCAAGACCGTGCTGGTCACGGGCGGCGGCGGGTCCATCGGCAGTGAGCTCTGCCGCCAGGTGATGAAATTCCACCCGGGCAAGCTGCTCATCTTTGATATCTATGAGAACTGTGCCTACGAGCTTCAGATGGAACTCCAGCAGAAGTATGGCCGGGACATCCCCGTGACCGTGCTGGTGGGCTCCATCCGGGACAAAAAGCGGCTGGACGAGGTGTTTGAGACCTACCACCCCACGGTGGTCTTCCACGCGGCAGCCCACAAGCATGTGCCGCTGATGGAGGTCAGCCCGGCGGAAGCCGTCAAGAACAACGTGCTGGGCACCAAGAACCTGCTGGTGAGTGCCAGCGAGCACGGCGTGGAGCGCTTGGTGCAGCTCTCCACCGACAAAGCGGTCAACCCCACCAGCGTCATGGGCTGCACCAAGCGCATCTGCGAAATGCTCATCCAGACCTTTGCGGGCAACACCGACATGAAGTGTGTGGCCGTCCGCTTTGGCAATGTGCTGGGCAGCCATGGCAGCGTCATCCCGCTGTTTGAGGCACAGATCAAAAAGGGCGGCCCCGTCACCCTGACCGACCCCAACATCGAGCGCTACTTTATGACCATCCCCGAGGCAGCCCAGCTGGTGCTGCAGGCGGGGGCACTGGCCGAGAGCGGCAGCATCTATGTGCTGGACATGGGCGAACCCGTCAAGATCATGGACCTTGCCAAGCAGCTGATCCGGTTCTATGGCTATGAACCGGGCGTGAACATGGACATCAAGATCGTTGGCCTCCGCCCGGGCGAAAAGCTCTACGAAGAGCTGATGATGGATGAGGAGCAGGACAAAATGCGCCGCACCCAGCACAACAAAATTTTTGTGGCTTCGCCCCGCAGCATCGACCTGGCCCAGTTCTATGGCCAGCTGCAGGAGCTGGAAGCCGCGGCCGAGCACAACGACGAGGGCGTGGTGAAACAGCTGGCCAAGATGATCCCCACCTTTACCCCGACGCGGGAAAACCTCAAGCTGTAAAAATGCTGAAACACGGGCATTGGGCCCGCTGTTACCCATAAAATGAGAGGGATGTATATTATGGAAAAGAAACCGTTTCTGACCGAGGCCATGGCCCAGGAGATCATCCAGGACGTGCCCACGCCGTTCCATGTCTACGATGAAAAAGGCATCCGTGAGAATGCCCGCCGCATCAACAAGGCGTTCAGCTGGAACAAGGGTTTCCGGGAGTATTTCGCCGTCAAGGCTCTGCCCAACCCGGTCATTCTGCAGATTTTAAAGGAAGAGGGCTGCGGTGTGGACTGCTCCTCCCTGACCGAGCTGATGCTCAGCGAGGCTTGCGGTTTTACCGGCAGCGATATCATGTTCTCCTCCAACCAGACCCCCGTGGACGACATGAAAAAAGCCTATGAGCTGGGTGCCTACATCAACCTGGACGACGCCACCATGGTGGAGTTCCTGGAGCGGGTGGCAGGCGTGCCCGAGAACATCTTCTGCCGCTACAACCCGGGCGGCACCTTCAGTCTGGGCGAGAGCGAAGAGGGCTTCCAGGTCATGGACAAGCCCGGCGACGCCAAGTATGGCATGACCGAGGAGCAGATGATCGACAGCTATCAGAAGCTGGCCGCCAAGGGTGCCAAGAACTTCGGCATCCATGCATTCCTCGCCTCCAATACCATTTCGGATGAATACTATCCTGAGCTGGCCGCCATCCTGTTCCAGCTGGCGGTCCGGGTGCAGAAAGCCACCGGCGTGCACATTGCCTATATCAACCTGTCCGGCGGCGTGGGCATCCCGTACCGCCCCGACCAGACCGAGAATGACATCATGGCCATCGGCGAGGGTGTCCGGAAGAAGTTTGAAGAGATCCTCGTCCCCGCAGGCATGGGCGATGTGGCCATCTTTACCGAGATGGGCCGCTTTACCACCGGCCCCTACGGTGCCCTGGTGGCAACGGCCATCCACGAGAAGCACATCTATAAGGAATACATCGGTCTGGACGCCTGCGCGGCCAATCTGATGCGTCCCGCCATGTATGGCGCATACCATCACATCACCGTGCTGGGCAAGGAAGACGCTCCCCGCGACCACAAGTACGATGTGGTGGGCGGCCTGTGTGAGAACAACGATAAATTCGCCGTTGACCGGATGCTGCCCAAGATCGACATCGGAGATATCATCTACATCCACGATACCGGCGCGCACGGCTCTGCCATGGGCTACAACTACAACGGCAAGCTGCGCAGTGCCGAGGTCCTGCTCTGCGAGGACGGCTCTCACCGCCTCATCCGCCGCGCCGAGACCCCGCGTGACTACTTTGCAACGCTGGATTTCCTGCCCGCCATGAAGTCTCTGTTTGAGGACTAAAATTACACAAAACAGCGAGGTACAACATGTTCTTTGGTTTTCAGCTCACCTGCGGCCTGATGCTGGTCTTTTACGGCTACTCGGTCATGAAAAATCCTCGTGTCTGGGGCGACCAGGGCCGTCAGGCCGTCAAGGCCGAAAACTTCCCGGAATACTGCCGCCAGAACGGTCTGTTTTTCCTCAAGGCGGGCTTCCTCATGGCCCTGATCGGGGCGCTGGACGCACTGTTCACCCTGAGTGCACTGCTGTACCTGCTGCTGTACGTTTTCGGGCTGGCGTTTGCGTTCTATCCGCTTACCCGCTGGTGCAAGGCCAATGAGGGCTTCTCCTGGCCCTGGCCCCATGTCCAGAGCGAGAGAAAGCGCATCAAAGAGCTGCGCGAACAACAGAAATCACAAGAGAACAAATAAAACGGAAGCTATGAAAAAGGCACTCCTCACGGAGTGCCTTTTTCGTTATGCTGGTTTGTAGTGCGCCTTGTCCGGAAATGCTGATAAAAACGCCTCAGGTGAAATCATACCGCGGCAGGGTCTCCGGGTCACGGTACTCGTGCTTCTCGTAGTAGCCGATGAGTGTTCCGTCCTCGTCCCGCAGGGCGACCATGTAGACGTCCTTGTTCTGTTTCTCGTTGTGGTAGGTATAAATGAGATTGTGCTCCGGGCTGGCGGCAAACCAATCCACGACCGTTTGAATCATCTCGTTGGAGTGGGCGTTGTGACAGTTGGCAAGGCTCCGGCCCACCAGTGCGGCCCCGCCGTGCTTGGCATAGCTGCGGATGGCGGCGGGGTTCATGTAGAGGATGGTATGGTCCAGACCGCAAAGGACAATGGAAGCTCTGTCCTGATCGAGGACGCTTTTAAAATAGGGGTTCAGGTTCATGTCAATGACTCCTTTCCGTGGAAGGGGCTTCCGGCTTTGCCTTGTCCAGCGCATCAAACTGCTTGACGATCTGCGGGTCTTTCAGTTTGATGACTTTGCCGGAGAGGTAGTGCAGGGTGTTTTCTTCCGGAATATCGAGGAAGCTGATCCGCACGGCGCACAGTGCCTGCGTTTTTGCCCCGGTGCGCTCGTTCATCTTCCGGTTGCCGTACTTGATGTCGCCCAGTACCGGTTTGCCAAGGTAGGCGAGATGGGCGCGGATCTGGTGCGTCCGGCCCGTGATGAGCCCGATCTTGCAGAGGGCAAACGGCCCGGCGGTGCGCAGCACATCCACGTCCGTGATGATCTGCTTCCGGCGCTCGTCCTGTGACTGGTGGGCGTGGATGCTCACCTTGTTGTTCTTCTCGTCGTGCTCCCACCAGGCGGTAAACCGGCCGCTCTGGGGGATGCCCACCGTGATGGTATAGTACTCTTTCTTGAGCAGGTCCGTGCGGATGATCTCGTTCATGTCCCGCAGGGCGGCGTAGCTCTTGGCGGCGATCACAAGGCCCTCGGTGCCCCGGTCCAGCCGGTTGCAGATGCCGGGTTTGAAGCGGTTCTCGCCGCTGGGGTCGTACTCGCCTTTCTGGGCCAGATACTGGGTAAAGGCGTCCACCAGGTTGGCGTCGCCAGTGCGGTCGCTGTGGCAGAGCAGGTGAGTGGGCTTGTACAGCACCGCAATGTTCTCATCCTCGTAGATGACGGTCACTTTGGGCTGGTTCTGCTGCTTTTTGGGCGGCTTCTTTGCGGCGGGCTTGGCCCCCTCCGGCGGGAAAAACTCATCGTTGATGTACAGCTCAATGAGGTCTCCGGCCTGGATGCGGTCTTCCGGGGCTCCTTTTTTGCCGTTGACCTTGATCCGCTTGTTGCGGAAGCTCTTGTAGAGCAGGCTGGTGGGGAAATCGCGGGTCACGCTCTGGACAAAGCGGGAGAGGCGGACGCCCTCATCGTTGGCGGTGGCAGTGTATTGTTTCATGAATTTGGTTCCTTTATTTTCAGAGATGAAATGGTATTTTTGATTTTTATACAACTATAATACAACGCCCGGCGGGCTCTGGCAAGGAAATTTTGCGGGTAAGGCTTGTCTTTTGCCGAAAATGCGGTACGATAGAAGCAGCAATCCAGAGAAAAGGAGAACGAACCATGGCTGCAGAAAACAATCTCCATCAGGGGCACCGCGAACGGATGCGGGAGCGCATTGCCCAGCAGGGCTTTGAGAGCCTGGCCGACCACGAGGCGCTGGAAGTTCTCCTTTACCTGACGAACCCCCGCAAGAACACCAATGTCATGGCCCACGCCCTGCTCAAGCGGTTCGGCAGTTTCTCCCGGGTGCTGGACGCGGAGGAAGAGGAGCTGTGCAAAGTGGAGGGCGTGGGGCCTGCCACGGCCCGGATGCTGCATCTCATGCCCGAAATCTGTAAATACTATACCCGCTGCCGCGCCAGTGAGGAAAACTGCCTGCGCACTACCGAGCAGCTGGCAGAGTTCTTAAAGAGCAAATTCCTGGGGGCAGACCGGGAACGGGCCCTGCTGATGGCGCTGGACAGCCGCAGCCGGGTGCGGGGCGCGTACTGGCTGCGGGAGGGCACCAGCAGCAAGGTCAGCTTTGAGATCAAGGACGTGGTGGCGGCGGCTCTCAAGGGCGGCACCGACAGCGTGGTGCTCTGCCACAACCACCCCAACGGGATGGCGATGCCTTCCCGGGAAGACCTGCAGGCCACGGAGAACATCGTCCGGGCGCTGGGGCTGGTCAAGATCCAGCTGCGGGATCATCTGATCCTGACGGAAACAGAATATTTTTCCATGCGGGAGGAGGGCCGTCTGCCGTTTTATGATTTTGAGAGCGGGCAGATGCTCCGTCCTTACTGAACAAATGGTTTACTTTATAAAATAATTGTGGTATAATCGCGGAGAAGAAAACAACTAATTGTGGTTTTAGAAAGGAGAGAGGGCCGTGGCAGAGCAGACGTTTCAACTGGTGTCCAATTATCAGCCCACGGGGGATCAGCCTCAGGCCATCGCGCGGCTGGTGGAGGGCGTGGAGCGGGGAGACCGCTGCCAGACCCTGCTGGGCGTTACCGGAAGCGGCAAGACCTTTACCATGGCCAACGTCATTGCCCAGTGCAACCGCCCCACGCTGGTGCTGGCCCACAACAAAACACTGGCGGCCCAGCTGTGCACCGAGTTCCGCTCGTTTTTCCCGGAAAACGCGGTGGAGTATTTTGTCTCCTACTACGACTACTACCAGCCGGAGGCCTATATCCCCAGCACGGATACCTATATCGAGAAAGACAGCGCCATCAACGACGAGATCGACCGCCTGCGCCACTCGGCCACGGCGGCACTTTCGGAGCGGCGGGACGTCATCATTGTGGCGTCGGTGTCCTGCATCTACTCGCTGGGCGACCCCATCGACTACCGCAGCATGGTCATCAGCCTCCGCCCCGGCATGGAGCTGGAGCGGGACGAGCTCTGCCGGCGGCTGGTCAACCTGCAATATGAGCGGAACGACATCAACTTTACCCGCAACAAATTCCGCGTCCACGGCGACACGGTGGATATCTACCTGGCCTATATGAGCGACCTGGCCATCCGGGTGGAGTTCTTTGGGGATGAGATCGACCGCATCCTCGAATTCAACCCGGTGACGGGTGCCAAACAGAACGTGGTCAAGCATGTGGCCATCTTCCCGGCCAGCCACTACATCGTCAGCGCCGAGAAAAAGGCTGCCGCCATTGAGAAGATCCGCGCGGAGTGCGATGCCCAGGTCAAGCAATTCACGGCGGAGGGCAAACTCATTGAGGCCCAGCGCATCCAGCAGCGGACGAATTATGACATTGAGATGCTGACGGAAGTGGGCATCTGCAAGGGCATCGAGAACTATTCGGCGGTCCTCTCAGGCCGTGCCCCGGGCAGTATGCCCACGACCCTGCTGGATTATTTCCCGGAGGATTTTCTGCTGTTTGTGGATGAGAGCCATGTCACCCTGCCACAGGTGCGGGCCATGTACGGCGGCGACTACGCCCGCAAGAAAACGCTGGTGGAGTATGGCTTCCGCCTGCCCTCGGCGTTCGATAACCGCCCACTGAAGTTTGAGGAAGTGGAGTCCAAGCTCAACCAGATGATCTTTGTCTCGGCCACCCCGGGCGAGTATGAGCGCCAGAACAGCACCCAGGTGGCCCAGCAGGTCATCCGGCCCACCGGTCTGCTGGACCCGGTCATCTCGGTGCGCCCGGTGGAGGGGCAGGTGACCGACCTGCTGGGTGAGATCAATGCCCGGATCGAGCGCCAGGAGCGGGTGCTTGTGACCACCCTGACCAAGAAGATGGCCGAGGATCTGACGGATTACTTCACCGAGCAGGGCATCAAAGTCAAATATATGCACCACGAGGTAGATACTTTTGAGCGAATGGAGATCATCAAAGACCTGCGCCTTGGCTCCATCGACGTGGTGGTGGGCATCAACCTCCTGCGTGAGGGTCTGGACCTGCCCGAGGTGAGCCTGGTTGCCATCCTTGACGCGGACAAAGAGGGATTCCTCCGCAGCGAGACCAGCCTGATTCAGACCATTGGCCGCGCGGCCCGCAACGCCGAGGGCCTTGTCATTATGTACGCGGACGAGATCACAGACAGCATGGACCGCGCCATTACCGAGACAGAGCGCCGCCGCGCCATCCAGATGGCCTATAACAAGGAACACGGCATCGTGCCCAAAACCATCGTCAAGGCCATCCCGGACAGCATTGAGATCAGCGATAAGGCCGAGAACGCCAAAATGAATACCCGCCGGATGGGCAAGCTGGAGCGGGAGGCCGCCATTGACCGCCTGACCCGGGAGATGAAAGAGGCGGCCAAGTTGTTGGAGTTTGAGCACGCGGCGTTCCTGCGTGACCAGATCGACCGCCTGCGCCGGGGCGAGAACCCCACGGCAGATTCGTCCGCCGAACAGGAGCGGAAGCAGAACCACGCACAGACACAGAGAAGAGGGAGAAAATACCTTGGCAAACGATAAAATCATCATCAAAGGGGCCCGGGAGCACAACCTGAAAAATGTCAGCCTGACCCTCCCGCGGGAAAAGCTCATCGTCATGACCGGCCTGTCCGGCTCGGGCAAGTCCAGCCTGGCCTTTGATACCATTTACGCCGACGGCCAGCGCCGCTATGTCGAGAGCCTTTCCAGCTATGCCCGGATGTTCCTGGGCCGGATGGATAAGCCCGATGTGGACGAGATCACCGGCCTGTCTCCGGCCATTTCCATCGACCAGAAGACCACCAGCCACAACCCCCGTTCCACGGTGGGCACGGTGACCGAAATTTATGATTACCTCCGTCTGCTGTATGCCCGCATCGGCATCCCACACTGCCCGGTCTGCGGCAGGGTCATCAGCCAGCAGACCGTGGACGAGATGGTGGACGCCGTGCTCAAGCTGGAAGAGGGGACAAAGTTCCAGGTGCTGGCTCCGGTCGTCCGCCAGCGCAAGGGCACCCAGCAGAAAGAGCTGGACGCCGCCCGGCGGGGCGGCTATTCCCGCGTCCGGATCGACGGCAACCTCTATGATCTGGACGAGGAGATCAGCCTGGAAAAGAACGTCAAGCACACCGTGGAGATCGTGGTGGACCGTCTTGCCATCCGCAAGGGCATCCGGGGCCGTCTGGCGGACTCGCTGGAGACAGCTCTGGCGCTGACGGGCGGCATCGCCGAGGTGGATGTCATCGGCGGCGAGTGCATGACGTTCAGCCAGAACTTTGCCTGCCCGGAGCACGGCATTTCCATCAGCGACCTTTCGCCCCGCCTGTTTTCGTTCAACAACCCGCTGGGTGCCTGCGAGAAGTGTACAGGTCTGGGCACTTTCATGCGGGTGGATGAGGAACGCATCCTGCCCAACCGCAATCTCTCCATCCGGGAGGGGGCCATTAAGGCCAGCGGCTGGTACTATGCCGAGGGCTCCGTGGCTGAGATGTATTATCTGGGCCTTGGCAAAAAGTACGGTTTCACGCTGGACACGCCCATCAAGGAGATGAGCACCGAGGCGATCAACGCCCTGCTCTACGGCACCAACGGCGAAAAAATCGAAATGCACCGCACCAATGAGTTTGGCAGCGGCGTCTACTATAATACGTTTGAGGGCATCGTGGAGAACCTGGAACGCCGCTTCCGGGAGACCAACAGCGAGTGGATGAAAGAGGAGATCGGCAGCTTCATGTCCGGTGTGGAGTGCCCGGACTGCCACGGCAAGCGCCTCAAGCCCATCGTGCTGGCGGTGACCATCGGCGGCAAGAACATCAGCGATTTCTGCGAAATGTCCATCCGGGATGAGCTGAACTTCATTGCGGAAAATGAACCGAACCTGACGGAGAAGCAGAAACAGATCGGCGGCCAGATTCTCAAAGAGATCAAAAACCGGCTGCAGTTTTTGCAGAGCGTCGGTCTGGATTATCTCACCCTGGCCCGCGCGGCAGGCACTCTGTCCGGCGGCGAGAGCCAGCGCATCCGCCTGACGACCCAGATCGGCAGCGCCCTTTCCGGTGTGCTCTATGTGCTGGACGAGCCCTCCATCGGCCTCCATCAGCGGGACAACAACAAGCTCATTGCCACCCTGAAAAACCTGCGGGACCTGGGCAATACGGTCATCGTGGTGGAGCACGACGAGGATACCATGCGCAGTGCGGATTATATTGTGGATGTGGGCCCCGGCGCGGGCGTCCACGGCGGCGAGATCGTGGCGGCTGGCAGTGTGAAAGACATCTGCAAGGCCAAGCGGAGCATTACCGGCGACTATCTCTCGGGCCGTAAGCGCATTGCGGTCCCGGAGACCCGCCGCACCGGAAACGGCAACTTCCTCACGGTGAAAGGTGCACGGGAGAACAACCTGCGCAACATTGACGTGAAGTTCCCGCTGGGCGAGTTCATCTGCGTCACCGGCATTTCCGGCTCAGGCAAATCCAGCCTCATCAACGAGATTCTGTACAAGACGCTGGCCTGTGAGCTGAACGGAGCCCGCAGCCGGGCCGGAAAGTGCGATGGGGTAGAGGGGCTGGAGTTTGTCGATAAGGTCATTGGCATCGACCAGCAGCCCATCGGCCGCACGCCCCGCTCTAACCCGGCAACCTACACGGGCGTCTTCAACGATATCCGCACGGTCTTTTCCCAGACGCAGGACGCCAAGATGCGGGGCTATGGCCCGGGCCGGTTCAGCTTCAACGTCAAGGGCGGCCGCTGCGAGGCCTGTGAGGGCAACGGGATCCTGCAGATCGAGATGCACTTCCTGCCGGACGTCTACGTCCCCTGTGAGGTCTGCAAGGGCGCTCGCTACAACCGCGAGACGCTGGAAGTAAAGTATAAGGAAAAGACCATCTCTGACGTGCTGAACATGACGGTGGAGGAGGCTGTGGTCTTCTTTGCCAACCAGCCCAAGATCGCCCGGAAATTACAGACTCTGTTGGACGTGGGCCTTGGTTATGTGACCCTGGGCCAGAGCGCTACCACTCTCTCTGGCGGCGAGGCGCAGCGTGTCAAGCTGGCCAATGAGCTGGCCCGCCGCAGCACCGGAAAGACAGTCTATATCCTTGATGAGCCCACCACCGGCCTCCACATTGCGGATGTCCACCGCCTCATTGAGGTGCTGCAGAAGCTGGTGGACGCGGGCAATACCGTCATTGTCATCGAGCACAATCTCGACCTCATCAAGTGCGCCGACCATATCATTGATCTGGGCCCCGAGGGCGGCAGTGCCGGCGGCCTCATCGTGGCCGAGGGTACCCCGGAAGAGGTGGCTGCAGTGCCAGAGAGCTTTACCGGCCAGTACCTGAAACCGCTGCTGGAAAAAGACAAACAGCTCCGTGCCGCAGAGGCAGAAAAATAATTGCGCGCACAAACGCCAAAAACCATACTTTTGCAAAAAAGTGGGAGAAAAATTTGGGAAAGTGGTTGACAAAAGGCCGCTCCATGCGTATAATATCTCATGTCGCCACGCTTCGGTAGGGAAGCGGAGCGCGATATCCGGGTGTAGCGCAGTTTTGGTAGCGCGCTTGAATGGGGTTCAAGAGGCCGTGAGTTCGATTCTCGCCACTCGGACCAAATAAAAACGATCCGAACGGTTTCTCGCAAGGGGAGCGGTTCGGATTGTTGCTATGGGCCTATAGCTCAGTTGGGAGAGCGTTCGGTTCGCATCCGAGAGGTCAAGGGTTCGAATCCCTCTAGGTCCACCAATTTGCCGCATCGTTTTGTACGATGCGGCGTTTTTTATGCCTAAAAAACTTTGGCAGACCGTGCCGGGCTCCGAACCCTGAAGTCGGATGCGAACCGGGCGGGGTCATCCATGTACTTTTTGAAAATCCATCGCTTTCACGTCTCTTTCTTTGCATTTTGCAGAGTGCTGCGGGCAAGCGCATCGCTTTTAACGGAGGTGCCTTTATGCTTCATCTTTCTTCCTGGATGACCACCTTGCCCATGATGCTCATCGGCATGACCGGTATCCTGCTGGTCATCGGCTTTTTTCACAGGCGCAGACGGCGCTGCTTTTGCCGGATTCATCCCCGGGCGTCCTGCCGG